>JGI20166J26741_11355560_pt1 | contig 13916 bp, 11 predicted proteins | sample TergutCu122P5_FD_26741 | JGI IMG/M metagenome (IMG submission 26741)
AGGCGGTAGACCGCTCCATTCGAACTATCAACACAACAGGCGCTGCTAAAGGTATCCTACGATTTCCACATCGCTGGCAACGGGTTGTACACAATGCTGGGGACTACACTGAAGGACAGTAAAACTTCGAAACATGTGTCTATTTTGTATCAATTGTAAATAAATAGTTGCCACTATTAAAGTTCCAACCCTCGTACTTGTGCTAAATTGCTGTGTGAAGAGCAATTTTTTTCAACGCAATATTATGTTTCTAGTTTGTGGGCAACGTAAATGCTTATAAAAATTTTTATGCTAAAATTCGCTTTCGACACAGGCATTATTGGTATAAACTTCTGTCACATAAAACCAAATTAAAAACAGAGAACTGTGCATCTCTTGGCTCTTAAGCAGCATGTAGTGGAAATTCCTTGCTGACGTTTCGGGACAACTTATAAGTCCCATTTTCAAGGGTCAAGATTACCACTACATGCTGCGTAATAGCCCAGAAGAGCGCAGTTCCCTTCTACTGCGAGGCGGAAGCCTGAAATCACACAAATTATCGACAGTTAAGAGATAGGTCTGACAGTAATGTGACAAAATCAAATTATATTAGCTTTAGAAGAGGGTGCTGAGCACTTGAGTTACTTGCAAATCGACGTCTTTTGTTACACAACGTTCCTCTACACCTTCACTGTCAACTTCGCAATGAGGAAATGCTGGAAACCTACACTAATAAAACAGCACATAAAAATTGTGATTACAGTTGTAACGTTTTACTGCTTACTGAGTGACTAGCATAAAGTGCCTTTCCAATAATGCGCGCACAATGAAGACTACAATGTTTTAAAAGCACTCGCTGTTAGCATGATAAGCTTGGAGGCTCCGAATGTCTACGCCATGCAAATTTTAAACTTTAAAGCACATTGGTACTGGTGACGATAAGCTAGCGATCATGTGACTTGCTATTCAAAGACATCTTCCTCTGGAAAATTCAGTAGATTTCTGCGTGTCGTGTAATTGCTAGAACGAAACACCAGTTATGACGTCTTAACAGACAACCAAGTTTGATTGGTACATTATTGCAACATATCTTTGTAAATGAGCCAGTATTGTTTTGATTGTCTGTTGTTTAGACCATTAAGGTTACACATTGCTTTACGGTGCGTTACGGTACCTTAAGGCTTTCGTGCACAAAGAAACATGATTTTAATACAAAGAGACTTTCTCTACGCACCATTAATATGCGTAGCATTAAACCTTTAAATCCTGTAATTTATTTGTATTAAAAATCCAATTTCACATCACAGAAAGCTTTTTGCCTCATCATTAAGGAGAAAATTGTCAATTTTTAAGAAAACAATGGCTCTGAGATTCACAAAATCCACGAACAAAATATAGATCCTTTGTGTCAAAGAATACAGTGCGCGGTGTGTTCAGTGTTCAGATGTGGCGAAATCGCTGCATGTGAGTAAACAGCCTTCAGTTGTGGGTGCTGGCGGTAGGCGCAGATACCACCCTGAATACATAGTACGTTTACATGTGGGCCACCGTACTCCAGTAACAACTGTGAAAAGGCTCGTAAACAGCAAACCTACGCACTCTGTAGACTCTTATTACTGCAAGTCTGGATACCACAGAGTCAAGAACTTAAATTGGCCGTAATTAGAGACATGGTTACGAAGCAATCTAGCAAGCTTTTGCATTTTCTAGGTTACTTAACCCTTTAGAGACAGAAGTGTCTATTATATATAAGGATTCCGGACGTACCACCACAGAAACACTGGGGACATACATCACCGGCAGTTACAGCTGTACCTAAATGTACCAGATTCAAATTATAGTCGCTACTGACAAGCTTCTGGTGGACAAATCTGACAAAAAGTTGCCAAAATTTAAAGAACCCTCGGTTTGCGTGTACTGTGCTCGTGACAGACGACCACATTAACTCATTAAAGCAGTGGTTCCAGAAGTGTGCTCTGCGGATAAGAAGGGAGCTACGACCAGTTGCCAGGGAAACCGTGGATACTTTTATGTAACAGTTACTCCGAAGTTTCCTTATTTCTTAGTCAAAGGAATAAAATAACCGAGGAAATTCTTTAATTTGCGAAATGTTTATGACCGTTAATCTCCCTGTACCCACGAAGCCGGCGACAATAATTTAAATTAAGGTCAAATCATGTAATGCTTTTTACGTATGCTACTGGTATGTGTTATGATCTATCTGCAATCAGTTCTGAGATACAAATTTTTAGTTTTTGACACCTATCTTCCGGACATCCTATACTTACCGGAGCTAGGAACCCAGATTCGAGGCTATTTTTCGAAGCCAACAGGAGCACACGAGCTAAACATTTCGGAGACATTACACTGAAGCACGCGGTTAGTAAACGCATTCACATAACTTGCTATAACATTATAAAGCTCTGCATTTTCCACATACAGTATTCTAGTGTATCTATGATTGTTAACAACAAAGTGCAGTAATTCACTACAAGCATTGCATTTGTTCATTTTAACGAAGACGTGCCATTTTCTGCCCAAGTGATTAGCTTTTGGGTGCGCCTTTATAGGTGCTAAAAGCACCTATTAGCGTCTTCATACCCTTCCGTCCATCTCTCCGCATACATCAGTGCGCCCTCCCCCAGGGATTGAATTTCCGTGAAATTTCACATTAGGAACTTCTACGAAAATCTCTGTCACCATTGGCTGAAATCAGACAGAAATGTCGGGCACTTCACATGAAGACCTAAGTGCGTTTTACTGTTGCCGGCGATATTAAGTAGTCATAAAAGCGCCCTCTTAGAGTGACATGGTATCTGGATGTTAGGATAGTCGAGGTAAACGAATTACGCTATAGCAAAACAACATAACGTTGCGAGTACATGCCTATCTTGTTAAATAATGCTGACATAAATTTCGAACTTCAATGAGACGCTCTAATCCAATGAACATTTCTCCATTCACGCCTAGATTTTCAGAGTTGTTCCTTCCTCTCAGATTTCCTTAAATATAGTAAAAGTACGTATTCACCTTTCAAGAAATCTAAGACGTGACGGAAAATTTAAAACTCATCGTGTCTTTCTAAAGGTAACCACGTTTCTACACCTGAATCTGCTTCCGTCTTCAGGTGTAAAGAGGAGAACCTATTCAAATGTGCTAGCCTCCCTGGTCCAGGGATTAAGGATAACTCTTTCTTCTTTCCCCGCCTTTTATAGAATCCTTGATTTATTACAACAGACACATACATACACACACACACACACACACACACACACACACACACACTATATGCCTTAAAATATTTTTGGATAGCTCTATAAAAAATACACTAATTTCTAAGCCGCAGATCTGGATAGTATAAAATTAAAGTTCAAAGTATAAACCCACAGTCGTTCCACATTATGCTTGCTGTAAAGTGTAACGTCTCATTTATCCACCCGCTGTCATTTTGCCTACGGAGAAAACTCCCAAGAATAAAGTGCTCAAAACTAACTTTGTGCTGCTGATTTAAAAAAAAAATATAGAGGAAGGAGCGTTTTCATTCCAAGCAGAGGAATTTCAGAATTGAACCTCGTCAGTCATATCATAGGAAGGAGAAAACATCAAACGTGTTATTACGTCCTACATATACAGCTATTTTACAAGAAAAATTCATAAAATTTATAGGAATTGCTTGAATTACTGCATGCATCAAAGAATAGTGCTACATATTCTAGTCGCCCTCTTCCTCCATTCTGAACCCTATGCAGCATCTTCGAAACTCAGCCAGATTGCTAGCGATCCGAGTTTCCGTGGTCGTCCTCTGACTCTCTAGGCGAAATCATTTATGCCGTGTTTATACAGGTAATGATCTTGACAACGTCCGTTTCTGTTGCACACTTTTTAAGTAAGAAAATATGGGTCCATCTGTTTGCCACAGGCTCTACAGAAAGCGTTCCTAATACTTGGACAGGTAGACATTTATATCGTGTTTCAGTAGATCGGTCATGTATTTTGATAAAATAAACTATATTGCAATTCGAAGGATACATCTACCAACTGCGTTTTGGAATGACGTCTACCTGTTAGCACGAGCATTCTTTCAATGTATCTGGAGAGAAGGACAGTCCTGCCTGACGTTACGTTGACTGAGCTACATTCAGTCAATACAAACAGGTAGAGTGACCTCTAATCTTGTCCTTTCTAAAGGACCACAGACACTCCGTTTTAAGGATGTGTCGCAACTTGTGTCTCAAGCCCCAGACCTATTAGAGCGTATTAAAAACAGCCATCTTCAGGATTTTCTTCCTTCTTTCCTTTCTTACTCTCTTCTATTCTATCTTCCCGTACTTTCTTCTATCTATGTCTCCTTCAATTATTTCTCTCGTAATTATTTCATTTCGCCTTATTTTGTTTATTTTCTTTATACAGCCTCCTTCTGTCCATGTTCCTGAAAATTTTCCTTAACTTTCCAATTAATGTTTCCTTTTAGATTCTACTTCCATTCCTTCTCTCTACCCGTCTACCTTTAGTCTAAGATATGTTAATTTTTTCTGATATCATTTAATTTTTATGACACAATTACTTTCGCCTTATTTTTTTCTTTTTCGTACTTTCCATATGCCTTTTTGAGGGCCTCTCCCCTTCCCACTTCCCCCGCGCGACTGCATTGTATGTTTAACTGAAACCAGAAAAGATTTTGTTTTCTTTTAGTTTAATAAACACAACAGGATGTCCTCTAGAAAAATTATCTTAGCTAGTCAAGCTCATTCCATCAATCAATACCAAAATTTAAGAAGTAAGATTTTGAAATGTTGTGCAAATATTTACTTCAATCATCAATGCCTTAAAAAAGGAATCCGACACAAAATTGTGTCAAAATAAATATGCCACATACTTCCTCTGCCACAGTAGACAAACAACAAAAAATAAAAAGCTTACGTCTTAGAGACGAAATTAAATTCTTGTGTATGAAAAAGGAAAAGCTGAATAATGCATTACATAAAGTATATTTAAAACTATCCAAGAATGGGAAAAAGCATGGTGACCCCTCAAAGACTCCATAAAACAAACTATAAACAAAGTATTACAAGAAAATATAAAACAACAGAAGAAAAACTTAAGAAATTCTCTAACACTCAAAGGGATGAACAAGACAGTATGGGGGAATTTTATTCCCGTGTCACTAATAAAACCAACATTGTTTTCCCTAATGATGAATTGCTGCTACTCAATAAAAACCTAAAATATAATTTAAGTTATAAACAAAAAAACTTGATCAGAACTTTAGCCTTAGAAGCTGAGACAGCTATTAATCAATTACCCGGATTTTAACAAGAGCAAACGAGATATGAGGATGCAAACAATATAAAAGTCTATATAAGCAGTATGAAAAAAGCAACACTTAAAATACGTTTCTTAACATAAAGAAAAAAATCATAAATAAAATAAAATAAAAACTTAATAGAAATTGTGCTATGATTTCCAAAGCTGATTATGGCAATTCTCTTGTAATTGTCAAAAAATGTTCCACAAGAAAATTATGAATTTCACTGATAATAATAATAATTTTATTATTACCATAGTGCATCTCAGCAAGAAGTTTCAAAAAGAACTTAGAAATAATATTAAAGATTGCCAGTGGATAATACATAAAGGCTTAAAATGGAAATACATAAACCTTAATCCTTCTCCAATCACGATTAGAGGTTTGATAAGAATACTTAAGAGAGACTCCCTTATTAAACGTATCGTCAACTGGAAAAATGCTCCAGCATACAAACTTGTCAAAATGTTCTCTAATAACCTATAAATATACATTCAGATTCCACACATTTTAATATAGAGTACAATCCATTTAATGCAAGATCTCCTTGAAATTCCATTTAATAAAAACTTAAAATTCGTTTCTCTTGATATCACGAATATGTATTCGAACGTATCATTGATTAAATGTGCAGCCAAAATGGTCTAAACAAAGAATCAAGATACTAAATAATGAAGTTCTCTACAATTTTAACAAAACAGAATTATTTTCAATATAGATATTTACAATACATACAAGAAGATGGCCTAGCTATGGGCGCACCAGCATCATCCATCTTTTCTGAAATTTATCTACAATATCTTGAAAATACGAAGATATTCGACATTTTAACAAAGAATCACATAATTTGATATTTTCTGTATGTTGATGACTTTCTCATAGTTTGCCAAAACAATACAACAAATATACACGAAGTACTAAATACATTTATCAACTCGACAGTTACAATGCATTTTACTATGGAAGAAGAATTCGAAAATAAAATCAATTTTCTAAATATTACCATTTCCAAAGACGAAAATAATATAGAGAACAACACATACAGAAGCCCCACCACAACTGATATTATCATACCAAACGATTCATGCCCCCCCCCCCAGAACACAAACTAGTAGCAGTTAGATATCTGACTAACCGTTACCCCATGAATAATACTGAGAAAGGAAAGGAAAATGACAATAAAACAAATAATTCATAATAATAATTATGTACAACAATTTTAATCAAAGTCAGAACAAATAACGAACAAGAATAAGAGAAGAAAATCACGAACAAAGTAAGTAAAACTTACATATGTTGGAAAAAACTAAATTCATTATAAAATTATTTTAAAACTCCAATCTCAAAATCTCTTTCAAACCCGAAAACATTATAGGAAATTTGCCGAATGATAAGAATATTAATCCAAATAAATTTAATAAATGTGGCATTTTTCAATTAATGTGTCACGATTGTAATAGAAAATATACTGGGCAGACACGCAGACACTTTTATATGTGGTTTCAAGAAACTTTTCATGATAATAAACACGGAAATGGAACATCAAAATTTGCACATATTTTAGATAATATGCATCCTATTGGTTCTATGGAAGATATTATGGAGATTCTACATATAACAAGAAAAGGTGAAATGATGAATACTTTGGAAAGTTTCCATATTTATAATGAAAATAAATTAGACTATCACATTAATAACATGTGCACGATAAAATCTAATGTAATATTTAAAACAATAATTCAAAGAAACACCAGCAGTGGGCACTCGCGCGCTGTAATTTCCTATACTTGTCTTGGTCTTGTTCAGTCACAAGATGCAACGCAATACGCGAGCCTGCCAATACACCGCAAAAAAGTGTAAGCAGTCATATTCGCTTACACCGACTCACAGTTCATATCTTCGTTACAAATTGAACTAAACAACTAAAACTATACACAGTATTTACCATTTCAGAATGTTCATTATCTTGGTACATACAAACTATGGTTTACACCGATGTAAATAAGACATCCATCGACACAAATAAAACAAGGAACAGAGGCTAAGAAATATCTAAATTTACCATCCGAAAATCAGCGTATACAACAAGCCACGAACCCTGGTTTTACATTATGCGCAATAATTGTGACTCAAGAAAGTATGTACATACGAGTATATTGTAATAAAAATATTATCCAACAAAAATAGAAAATCTTTTAAATTTATCATATATATTAATTTCGTTTCAGCTTCCAAAATTGCATAATATTACCAAAATACTTATATATCACAGGCAATAAAACCATTCATTGTGTACTATTTTAATACATTTTAATAAATTTGTAAGTCTCATGGGATCCCATATTATATGAATCCTATTTGCACACTGCATGCGCTTCATTCTAAGTTTTGTAAATATGGCCTGGTGATGGTCAGTTGAATGAAACACGACGTTAAATTTAAAAAAATTAAATATATTCTAGTGTTTGACACCAGAAACTATTTTGTTGTCTTTAGTTATTTATTTACATTGATTAACTCAAAATTTGAGGCAAGAGAGCAAGGAGGACGGGGAAAGATGTTTTGTCCGAAACGTCGGTACACCACAATAGAAATGACTTTAATCATAAACATTTTCTCATTAAAAGGAATTTTGTTGCAATTTGGCTACACATTTATTGTATTTTAAAAACGCCTCGATTCTCGGTGCGGACTAGGCTTCTTTTTTATCCAAAACGTCCAGACCAACTCGGAGACACGCCACAGCAAGATCTTTCCCTTGATATAAAGCGGCCGGAACTTGAAACTGATTGGTCACTTCTATGAGGTCAAAAAAGTGTGAAGCTGCATCTCTCTCCGTACGCCTTCGCGGTGTGCACGAGAACAACTCTACTTTACTGTAACAACAGCACGAATACGCCGTGTCAGCGCGGCAAATTCGCCGACACAGTTGTAAGCCGTGTAGTCTAACACACATCTGCAGAGGCGTATGTATGTAACATGATGTGTACTATAGAAATCTAGTGTCAGTACAAACTGTCGCCGTTATTGACAGTTATGTCCACAAACAACATGGCGCAACACACTGCCTACTTCAATGGACCAGTGTCACCACCTACGTGCTCGATGTACGACGGACGGACGGACGGACCGACTTGTTATCGTACAAGTGGGAAATGCTGCCTTGTAATGGAAACACCACCGCTCCATGGTAGACATGAAAATTGTCTATAGCGAAAGAAGTTCTGGGAATTTCACTGAGTTTTCCTATACCAGTGGTCTTCACACTGTTTACTGTCTGTGGCACACCTGTGACAAAATCGGAACATTGGCGGAACTCATGTAAAGTGAAAAAGGGCATTACGGTTGCAACAATAAAATAGAAATTTTAAGCTCTGGAGAAAACAAATAGTTTCATGAACCAAATAATAAACTAAATAATAAAGACAGTTTTGGTCGACACAACTACGTTTCATTATAAAGACAATATTTCCTTCATAAAACAATACATGTTTCGAAATACTGCCTTCCTTTTCATTCTTTAGCGCCCGACAATGACACTTAGCACTCGAAAGCTGTATCATTTTATGAAGAAAATACTCCTTTTACAATAAAAGATGGTTGTCTTGGCTAAAATTGTCTCTATTATTTAAAGTTTTTAAAAAACCTATTTACAAAATAAAATCTTTAAGAAAAATGTTACAGAAGAAATTACAAAATTCAGCGTCAAGTACACAGATAAAATAACAACACACCCAAACGAACTTCCATCCACACTACTTGAAGAAGAAGAGCCCAGAAGACTGAAAACTTTCAAACCAACATATTTAACAACCAGATTCTCTTAAATATCATCTCACAGAAATGTAAACATGTGACTGGAAAATATTAATTGGAATATTACTCTGCAAGACATGTACTGAATATATTGTAGGAGTTTAGGTTCGACAACATAAGTTGTAATGGACTGATTGTATAATAAAAGGAGGGGAAAAAAGATATATGTTCTTGATAGGTGATTTACGTAGAAAGCGACTACAAAGCCGATTAGGCACGAAGAGGAGTACGAAACAAAATACAGTTAAAGGCAGAGTATTGAATTTTATCAGTTCCATTAAAAAGCAAATTTGCTTACACAATCCCTGAGAGTCGTCCGTGGAAACCCATGGCTTTGCGAAATATGATTTGAATACCATTCGTCCAAATACCACATTCTTTAGTGCCGCAAGATACTGCTTCTATCCACAAAATTAACAACTATCCTTTCAACGTTATAGTATCTAACATAATCAGTTGACAGGGTCTTGCTCAATAAGCTAAGAAAGCGACATAATGCAAAGAGTGTTAACGCTGAGACGCTATGACGCACCTGCACTGCGCTTCCCAGTTTGGTTACGACATATCCAACAAGAAATGTAACAGTAGAAAAAGAGCAACAAGAATGGCGGAACTGTCGCTTCTGTTTTATTGTCTCGAAAATGGCAGACTTATAGAGATATAAAAGAAGTAAAATAAATGTTCTATGTATTCGACTTGTCTTTCACCATGACAGATCTTTAGAAGTTAAGCAAATATTGCTCTGGATGGGCTTGATGGAACACGTGATGGATTGCAGGTAAAATTTCCATTATATTTCCACAATATAAAGGAGACCTAACGTTTTGAAAAATTACAATTAGCCCACCTACTAAAACATTTCAAGAAAATATTTTCCAGTTTTCCAATCGATAATTACACACGGGACATACATGTGGCGAGGTATTTTGGTGCATCTTTGCAAATTTTCGTTCAGAGCGCGCCGAAAACCAAGGGTAGAGTTCTGATTGCCCACACTGTGCTGGTTGTGAATTTTTTCGTCCTGCCAAACACATATTAACACCAGACCATTCATGATTTTGCTCTTAATGCGTTTTAAAATCATTGACAGATTTGTATTAAATTTGGTACAAGACAAAGTGCGGTCGACTATTTCGATTTACGCCCTATATTACCAGCCTAAACAACCTTCAGAGGCCACACAGCTTGGTCGGTTGTAAATTTTATAGTCATATCTCCCAATCTTTGCGTATGAGTAAGAATTGGTGAATTCTTATTATGAGTTATAAATGTTTGAAGTGCGCAGGAATAGCGAAGTCAGTGTAGAGACTACGTTATAGGATGGACAATGCAGAATCTCATTTAGATTTCCGATAGGGTCAAGGAGTTTTTTCTTTCCCTCCAAGTCCAGAAGAGCTATGAGGCTCATCCAGCCTTCTATTCTTACTATCAAGCTCCACATTTCCCAGACCCAGTTCCAAAGTCAAGGGTGAATATTTAGGATTTTCCAGACATGACGTTACACACCCACACTACTTTGTTCAGATATTTTATTCGTGCTTAGCGGAAACGAGAAAGACGTATATTAAAGACAGTTGAGATACAATTGAAATGGGATGAAAAATATGTACAGATCCAACCTACAGAACGGAGGACACTTTTGTTTGCTTCAATACCAAGAAATTTCACGGTCTGTGACACATAAACATATACGATATTAAAGAGGCCCCTTCAAGCGGACATAATGTGGTGCCACCCCGTTGCGGTAGTGAGGCGTAAATGTCTGTACACAACGAAAGTTTCGTTGGGAAAAAGTCTCTGGATTAGAACAATTTGTCACAGCTTGTTAATCCGTAAAAGGGATATATGGCGCGTTAATTCGTATGACTGTTACCATTACTAATATGACAGATTAAAAAAAAACAGGGCCGCCATTCTATCGTGATAGTTCTACAAAATCACGCTAGGCAGCGTCTGAATTGTAGCTCACATGGTCGAATTTTATTATACATGTCTACATAGGTACATGTAAAGATGTATGTAGTTCTGACGCATTACGTTTTGCTCTCATTGTGTTTACGTACTAAAGTTAGCTTTTACTTGTAGTGTTTGAAGTGAGAACTCTTAAATAACATCAGTAACCGAAAAGGATGCAGTGTCCAAACCAATGAGAGAGAGAGAGAGAGAGAGAGATAGACAGACAGACAGAGAGAAACAGAGAAAGAGACAAACGCCGTATGCATTTCAGATGAGATTTGCAATATGTCCTTAAGTTAAATCGGATACAATTTACGGACACATACCGAGGCAGACATTTTGACTAAGTTAAATATAAGTGGTTTAATAAGACAAAATCCTGTGTACCATATATGTATATGTATATCATTTCAACTAATTGCAGTTTTGTGACAAACAAAGTTCATGACTTATTATTTTATTGTCTTACATTCCCCTACATATGTCGGCCTAAATAAGCCATCTTTGAGACTCAGTGACAAACAAGAAGAGGACGGACACACATTGCCGAAAAATGTGCAGTAATTAATATACATAAGATACACCAGTAACATGTTAGTGTATTCGTTGAGTATAATCGGAGATGAAGTTACACATGTTCGAACGCAACAAGTTCATACGTGAAAACTGAAATTAAAAATTCAAATAAGGGCTTAAATTTTATTTTTTATCACGGCACAACAGCCCCCTAGTGGACCAGGGCATCCTCATCATCGAGGCTTCACGATCACATTCAGTTAAGACACACCACAATCGGTAGGTCTCTGGACAGGTGATCAGTCTGTCGTACAGGCCTCCACTTGACAACACACCACACTAACCAGAGACATACACCCATGCCCCCGGTGAAAGTCGAACTCGCATTCCCACCAGGCGTGGAACTGCAAACCCAAGCCTTAGACTGCGTGGCCGCTGGAATCGACCTTAAATTGTACACAAGCGCATTTTAACCTTACATTGGCATCGCAGAATTATTACGCTCCAGTTTTAAAGGTTTATAATTAAATCAAAATACATCTGACTGCTATATCATGTACACGGTAGTAACATATTTGGCAATGATATGTATTCACGTTTTCCTTTGTAATTAAGTCTTCCTGAAGGTAGGATATTTTAGTCGAGACATGTACGGCAATGCAGAACTATAAAATAGTAAATCTATATTTTTTGTCGTCAAAGTGCAATTATTTGGAATTATATACAAAAAATATGTCTAAAACACTAAATATGTACACTATAAGCCTTGTAAGCAATATGGGCGAAGTGGCTACCACCGTGACACCCCGCAGTTAAATGGTAATTAGTCCAACGAGAGAAAAAAAAAAGAAAATGAACATAACTCAGGAAATTCTAGCAAGCTAGACCTGCTTTAGCTTCTACTAGTCCCTGTCCCCTAGTTAGCCAATAAATTCCTCGCCTTTTATGGAACCCGAAAGATATACTGTGTTATAACCTACCAGGTCTGAGGCCTTGTGTAAAATGTATTAACACTGTTCCTTAGAATCAGGAATTGTTAGCCTCTCCTAAAAAACGAGCTGGAGGACTATTTATTGCCGGCTATCTGCTACTGCTCACTCAAATGCATAATTCATAGTGGTTGTCCGTTCGTTGCAGTCTGTATTTCGGAAACCAATCGTAAGGAAGGTAAGTTCAAATACAAAGCTTACTTTCTTTGTTTTAGATAGAAAACTTAGAATCTGTTAACTTTGGTGTTACATGCACGGATTCCAGAAGAAGTCACTATCCAAAATTCCAGTATGTTACATAATTCCAGGAAAACCAAACAGAAAGCAGCGTTGTTAGGATGCGGAGCAGAACTGCAGCTTGGAGAAAACACCCACTATCAACTACCTCGGATAAGGGGAGAAAAATAAATTATCTTCTGCGTAATTTCCTAAACAGTCACGCTGGTTCAATAGACTGAGTGCTATTCTAAGTATGTGTATGCCTTTCCTATAGTAAAAATTAATTCATTTAATGCGGCCAAAGCGAAATCCACGTTGGATATTTTACGCCTTCTTTGCCTGCAAGTCCCAGTTTTAAAATCCCGACACAAAGACTAGATGTTCTGATTTGTAATGACTTCCCTCACTTGTTCCAGGAAAACCTGAGATGGTCTAATTCAAAACAAAGTACAACTGAGCCATTAGATGTGTTGTCAAATACTTTATTCAGTAAACATTCAAATGTTGTAGGCTACGTGATTTCAGATGCTGACAGTGGTAGTATACGGTCATGAAAACACGTAAAGGAACGTGGCCATAATGTCCTTTGTCAGTCAAATTAGTAAGTGACTAAAAAATTTGCACGTGTTCTGGAATGTAAGACAACTAACAAATACAACTTTCATATAGATATAGATTATTCCGCCTAACACAACATTTTAATGGTTATTTTCAAACGCTACATGTTTCGACTGAAAACGTTCATTATCAGGCGTACTTCTACAAAATTTATAAATCAAGGTAAATTATTTCTGAGAGAGACAATATTGTAGTTTTTGATGTTGTAATACGTAAGTAGACCGTTGTGTAGTTACTATGATGTAGAAGAACACCTGATGATGATCGTTTTCGATTGAAACACATAGCGTTTGAAAATACCAATATGAATGTCGTGTTATATGGAATATTCTGTATCTATGTGAATGATTATTAGACCCAACGAAGTGGGTCCCATTAAATAAATATAAGGACCATAATAATCAATACATAGACATTAAAATACGAGGGTTGGAACTTTAATAGTGGCAACTATTTACTTACAACTGATACAAAATAGATACATGTTTCGAAGTTTTACTGTCCTTCAATGTAGTCAC
>JGI20166J26741_11357782_pt1 | contig 13915 bp, 8 predicted proteins | sample TergutCu122P5_FD_26741 | JGI IMG/M metagenome (IMG submission 26741)
AAGCAATAAGATCTGCAATAAAAACCTCTGCTGCATCTAGTTGGCATTTTATTTCCACATATTAACGACGATGCACGGTCAAAATCACATCAAATTTGTACTGTATGGTGTCAATTCAACCTATGCAAGAGCACTAGAAAAGACAAAATAACCTCACCTTGATTGATCCTGAAACACCTCTTGCACAGAGAGCAGGGAAAGGCACCTTTTGAGATGATGTATCGCCTGTGAGTGACAGTGTACATCATCTTACTGTTCCCATTCTGATACGAGGAATCCGAATTTTCCTTTCCTGGTGAAAATGCTACCTTCTCATACACATCCCACATCGGTGGTAATACTTCACGTCTTCGTCGCTGTGTCAATAAAATGTCCTTGTCTTGCTCTGCTGGACTTTGAGAATTGTGATTGGCTTGGAACTCTATCTGACCACTTGCTATTAATCTTGATGTTCTGCAAAACCATCAAAGTATGTGACCATTACAATGGCCAACACGATACAGTAAAGTCCATCTACAACAAACTCCCCTACCTAAGACAGTCTCATAGCAGTGTTACTTCCTACTTGTATTTAAGAGGTACCCAGTTTCAATTTATGCCCACTAATTAGCAATTTTTCAAAGACCTTTCACAGTTTCCCTCAGATCCCCAATTGAAACCAAGACTAATGCATTGTAGAGGTCACAATCTTCTTCTTGTGGCTCCCTTGCCTGTTTCCTGCCCATGGCCTCCCCTGTTTGTTTCCTCAATGCAAACACTCAACCCCACATGCAGTATCATATTCCCTTCCCATTCAACAATACACAAACCTCTACAGTTGAAACAATGGTCACTAAACACAAAAATTAATCAACAGATCCCTCCACGTAGTAAAGAAACCTACAAAACATGACACATTTATGTAATTACAAATGTTACAAGTGTAACTCACACATAACAATGTCCAAACTTTGGATGCAATTAATTTCAGTGTAATCAGATTTTATTGTTTATCAAACTGACAAACAGGGGAGAAGTCAAACTCTTGAAGTTCAATGAAACAGGTTATAAAAACGTGAAAACCAACCTGAACTCTATACAATAGGTATTTCAAGCTCTTAAATCAGTAAGTGATACAGTGGCCATGTGTGTGCCTTTCAAGTATTACACCAGAAGTGAAACAGAAAATAAATCTACTCAGAAAATTCTGTGCTGCTATGTAACACACACTCTCATCATGAACATTACAAATGCCACCCGTCATACAAACCAGGTCATAACCCCACAAAATGAGTATTTTCAACTGAATGATGACCCATTCTATATAAATATAAACTTTCTAGTAGGATGTTTAACATTTTGGCACCAAATAACACATACACTGCATTACAGGGTGGAGGGCTGAATTTCCAGACAATACTGCGTATCTTTCAACCCATTTTAGCCACTCCTGTATGGCCCTAATTGAGTTTTTCCTTGGGATTGTGTAAGAGTTTGCATTAAAAAAAAAAACGAAATCCTATAATTTAAATCCCACTATTCTACTGATTGCATCCGAAATTAATTCTGGTGCCAAAAGGTTAGAAGTACTACATGCAGGGGTTTTGGATATGGTTGGAGCTGTAATCTTACTGAACACCCTTGTGGAACATCTATTTCCACAACAGTGACCACATCACACCCACACATATTGTATTAGAGTATGGAATAAAACCTTGAACTGATGGACATTCTAAAGACACTTCCAATTATAAAACCATCAGTGAATTATCCTACCTGTTGTGGCTGTCAATGCAGCTACTGTCCACTGTAAATGTATCTTCTTTCATTAAGACATAGTCCTCCAGAGTTGGGTGACCCACGCGGGACCAAAAGGACACTACCTCTGTCTTTGGTTTACCGTTAGCTGAAGGTACCAGCAGACTGTTGGGTGTCTTAGGGATGACAGGTGTGATTACCAGATCACCAAGGCCTTTGAAATGAGAACAGTCAACACTTCTCTGAAGATCTACTAACATTTTTTTTTTCTCTCTGGTATAATGGAATGACATTACAATGAAAAATAAATCTTTCAAATGTAACCTTTAATAAATCAACCAACAAAATACGCAGTATATAGGGGAACTCCATGATCTATATTATACCAACCCCAACAATTGCTTCACAAGAAACAATTTTCAAGAAGTCATAAAATGATAAAAACACATACAGAAAACATACATGGAATAATCACATGAATACTAAAATGGACAACACGGTGACCATTTACACACCAAGTGCATATACATTACTACAAGATAAACTTTCATAATTTTATGAAGATTGTTTCATTCCATGTCTGTTTCTTAACATTTCCTAGCAAAGACATTAAGTGCAAAATCTGGGGTAGCACACTGCACCTTACCACATCACAGAACATGACATGGACACATGAACAGATGGAGTCAATGGTAGAGCTTTAGTTGTCCCTGTCCATGCCATGGAGACATATAGGGGGAGAAGACGTATAGCTCCACTCATTCCTAACCTCACCACCAGACAGGTGAGTGGTAAATGTCACACTGTAGCTGCAGAACCCTGGTACCCAATGAACAGGCCCCAAACCTGGTCTGGACATTCTGAACACAAGAAAAATCAACTGCCCCTGCCAGAATTCAAACCCTAAAATGTTCAGCCCATAGCCTGATCACTATACTGAATACTGTGGGGCATAATGAAGAACTGCATCACTGGACCTTTCTCTTTTCTGGAAGCTACAGTGACAACAATTTATACTTGGACATGTTATAAGAGTATGCTGTCCCACAATTGCCTAAAATGCATGGTTGCAGCTCGATGCCGTACAACCACATTCTGCTCAGTTTCCATCAATTTCTACATACACCGTTCCCTATTAAATGTACTGGCCAAGATGATGCCCTGGTATGGCCTCCATCACCAGACCTAACACTGCTAGACCTTTTCCTGCTGGGGGGGGGGATACGTAATGGAAAACTACCAAGAGTCAATTCTAGACCTTCAAGGAACTGTGACATCACTCACATCACAGAGGCAACAGCTACATGCAATGATGACAGCGCATTGCAGGTGACAAAACCGTTTCAAAATCTGCCAACCTACAGACAATGGCCAAATTAAAAAGGGCCACATGAAACCAACTAGAAAAACACTCCTAGATAAGGCTACTGTAAAGTCAGGTTACCTTTTCCTCTTTGTAATAAATATTTTTCCATATGTAAGTAATATTTTTGCCTCATTCCCTTCTTGGATACCTTTGTATTTAAGTTCAAATTCATAACAATCAAACACTCTGTACGCAATGATACAGAAAATCGGTGCTCACCCTGACGCTGCATCAACTTTTTCATTGTAGGTGAATCTGGTCTAGGGAAGATATCCAGACCACCACCACTCATCTGTAAATGTGTCATATTATAGACAATGTCTGTCGCTCTGGAATTAACAGGAACACTACCAGAGTCAGATGGATTGGAAGGTCTAACAGAACTGCTCCCAGGCTCCACTTCTTGCAGGCAGCACTACAATAAAGATAACACTATCAGTCTAGTACCATTATATACTACTGAAAAATTTTTCATTTTCTGTTAAGTGAAATGCCTGTGAACAACATATGAGTTTATGAGATTATTTGTTTTACAGTCTCATTTGTAACTTACAAACTAGACACACAATATCAACCCACCAAGATGAACCAAATTCATCAACGAGATGGTAATCTTCATAGCTACCACCATACAAACTTCGTGTCTTGCAAATCCATCCAGCTGTTTTATATACGACATATAATGGACATGACTGTGTAAGGAATATTTTCTGGGTTTGAGTTTTTAGGTCTTTGCAACAGTGTAGCTGAGGAAGCTTTTCTTCTGGGATGTCGCACAGCACTGCTGGGTAATTGGTGCCCATTGTTGCAGACAAAGTAGTGGTCTCATCTTCTGGGGTAGAAATGTCCAAGACAAAACCTAATTCTTCTCAGACGCATCAACTTTTGAAGATGAGACCACTACACTGTCTCAAATCATCAGGAACCTGTCACTCAAATCATCAGGAACCTATCACCCCATGATAAAGTGTCATGTCTCAGGAGAACAGACACCTCAACTTTTCTCTGGGTTCTTAAAACTTTCTCCATATACCAATACAATCCATGTCCAATAGCGAGTGTGATGCCCGTGACTATATGTGAAGATGATGAACAGATATACCAAACATCCAACGTCACACAGCCAAGCAATTAAATTCCCCACCTGTATCAAATGTGAAGGTTCATTACTGCATCTATAACAGCCTGCCATATGACCCTATTCTGACATAAAACAGTGCATAAGACAAGCTGTTACAAAAATATACTCAACGCCATTTATACGGATGGAGTCATGTGTCATTACAGAACATCCTCACAACCTGTGCGTACATCATACTGCAAAATATTAGTTCACAGAAAGGTATTCATTTACTCATTTCAGCATTATAGTGTATCCACACAGTCATCTCAGAGAGTTACAAATTTCAATAAAGTGTCTGAAAGAATCAAGAGGGGTAAAAAAATACTGTTTCACCAAAAAAAACACAATTACAACAATCACACGAGCAATATCTCTATATTACAGTTTGTAACAGACTTATAACTCATGTCGTAAACTATGGAATACTAAACAAACATCCAATTTTACTTTAGTTTTCAAAGCATGTGTGGTCAGAAATTTAGCATTTCCTCAAAATCACCTACTCAATCTCTTTACACCCAAGAAACCTAAATTTCCAAAAACCTTATATGTTTTCTGGGATACTGTACTCATTTTGTGAAGTGTGGTTTGCAACAACAACAACAACAACAAAAATCCCACAGGCTTCAACAGCACTGAAATGTACACCCACATTACAGAATCAAGATCAATGTTAATCTCTACTTTAGGTGTCAATTAAAACTGGTAAGTCTTTGAAAAATCCAAAACACAACAAGGATGACAATTCCTTACAAAAGTGCTACAACTTTATATGATCCGTGATCCATGCACTGTTCAAATATATACAATAATGGTACCAAACAATGCAATCACGTACACCGAAATTAGTTTATATTCACAACGCACTTCTTCGGGGATCTTCGAGGATGTAAAATACAAAGGTTATACACATTAGAATTATAAAGTAAATTACAGAAATATCAGAACCAATCCAGAGGTGTAATTAAAATCATAAGAACCCACAGTTTAAAAATACATACATATAAGTTCCTGCAATAAGAATGTGTTTACATTATGTTGGATGGCATATCCAGAAGTTTTCAGTTGGTAATTAACCATCCAAGTTGTCATGATGAAAACAGCATGGTAAAACAAAGTGTGATGTAAATGGCATGGCAAACCATAGTGTGGACCATTACATTTCAATGTTCTATCAACCACTAGCAGGCAGCATCACTCGCCAAGGGTTTGTCCACAAATTACTGGTATCTTGTTGGCGTATTTTGGATTATATATGCACCATGTTACACAAGTAGAGACAATAAAGGAATAAAAAGTGTGGCAGAGAAAACAGGACAGACTATCAAGTGACAAATTAAATGGTCTGGTCTGTACACAAGGTTCCCTGGTACACCAAGGTACACATTTTGTATAACATTCTTATATCCATAAAATTAAATTATTCAGCAACCCTTCATTCCCATATATGCTGGATATCACAGCTTTTACCGTTGTTACTGATATTCAAGCAAGTAAGAATTATACTTACAATACACTGCTTTCTAACATAAACTAATGTTCAAAAATATGGGCAATTCTTGTAACACTATTTCATTAAACCAGGCTCCTCTAATAAGTGGCTGCTGTTTGAACATTCCAAATCTGATACAACATCAAACTGAAGCCTGTGGTTTCGACATCTATAATTTATAAAACACAACAATCTGATATACCTCTGGTTCTAATGGGAATGCTGAAGACTGTTGGTCCTTGAGATTTGATTCTAAAGCTATTTCTGCTTGGACGCAAGCTTCTCGGAAGTGGTGAAACTCATCCAGCTTGCATACACAGGTTTTGCACACACTTTTTGGCAAGGCATCTTCCCTCTCTAACTGGATAATACAATAAAGAATTTATGATTAACAACACAAACTACACCATAAGCAAAGTAGCTCATACAACATGGTAGAAAATTAGAGGAATCATGACATTATAATATACTACACTACACTATGGAAAAAAATGCTGTAACAGTATGGACAAAAGAGAAAAATGGGTAGACCCAATACCTGACAGTAAATTTTATCAACAGTACACAAACTACAGTTGAGTTCTGGATCTGTGGGCTGAATCCTTATTATGAGTTTCAACATCTGGCATGCCTTATTTTTTGTACTGTGAGATTATATGAGAAATACAACTTGCACTATGTTCTATACAAAACTAAACCAACACTAGACACTTCATTATTTCATTATTTACTTACACACTGACATATTTTGGTTCTATTCAACCATAAATAGGGATCAATTAAACACATCATGAATATTACATGACCATTACACAGTAATTCTTAACATTTTAACCATTACTATGGCATGGTCGTGTAATCTTCATGACATATTTAACTGACCCCTGACAATGGTTAAATAAAACCAAAATATGTCAGATTGTGAGTAAAAAATCAAATAATACACTATACATTGTAGGTTTATTTTCTTACTGTACCAAGATTTGTGTCATCATAAAAAAACACTGTTCTTCTATTAGTGTTTTACTTAACAATGCCATACCGATGGCCACTTGGCCCTCAACAAATCCCACATAAACTACCTGAGTCCTGCCATGACCATCAGCACTGTTGACAGCAACTACCAGCTGTATAATGATGTATATAAAAGATTTTTACAAACCTTATTAGTATCAGAAAAGTACTGCAAAGAATCATAATAATGACACTCCATAAAGTTACAAGCATGAATAATATAGCTGCCACTAAGTTGAAGCCTTTCTTTTCAAAAGTAAAGACAAACCAAGAGAATCATGAAAATAGGTTGTGACATTTAACCACAGTTCAATTACATGAAGACCAGCAACCACACAGCACAACCCTCATCAATAATACTAAAAGTAATTTATATGTACCCTTTACAGACATCTTTCAACATTCTGCCCAATTTGAAAATTAATGACTTTCCTAGATGAGGCTCTTCAGATTCAATGCCCAAAATTTATGAAACAAAATGAACTTGCACAGTAAATGGATACGTAACCTATAATTTGTTATAATCATATATTTACCTGTACTTACTGAAACCAACCATCTTTTAGGGTAACACAATGTAGCCTGGTATGCATGTACCAACATTTCACAGTTACCAGCTGTCTCTATCATCAGAGTAAACACCTTCAAGTACCCTGTCAAAGGAGGTAGCAGGTCCCTCTGAAACACTGGTACACACCTACTAGCAGGGGTACAAAAATTTCCCAAAATCTAGGTGCCACCTCCAAATTCAGGGTGCCACAAAGGTGACATGAAGAAAGTTCCACGCTAAAGTCCCTCCCTTCTGGAATGACCTATGAACCTCAGTCATCTGGCACTAAGTGCTCAGTGCATTTGACCTGATACACTTTTTTTTATGTATGGAAAAAGCAGCAATTATTATGCTAAAAATATTTGGCACACCACATAAAATGCAGTTGCCCAGGTAGCCAGGGGCCTGGGAATTGTGTGGCCCTACCTGAACTATGCCACATTAACATCCCAAATTATGCTTATCTTCATTGTCACCATCAGCACCTCAAATCTGACACAGGGATATACACTTTTTTTTTTTACTAAATTTATCTTCTAAATTTCATTCTGCTGATATCTGAATCATGATCCTCTGACTCGCTGTCAGGCATGGGAAAGTCTTACGAGGAGTCTTCTTCGGTTGTTTACCAATGAACATCAATACAAATAATTCATATACTGGTCTTACCTTGAAATTTCCTTTATGACTTACAATATAATAAAAAGACGCTTGTAAGACCAAGCAAATGAAAGATAAATATTAAGATAGATAATGGGGAAATCAGCTGTTTGAATACAAAGTGTAAAAAATTACCTCTAAAATGCATATAACAGTTCTGGTACTGGCAGTAGGTTCTACTGCCAAGGTGTTTGATCACGCCCTGCTAGTTTCACAGTAACGTTCCTTTTACCGTTTAATAAATAATACTTACAGTCACCTATACTGTAATGTGGTGGAAATCAGTACCCTACTACATGCATTTCCAATTTTCTCTTTACCAACTCATAATGGGCTGTTGGCATAAAATTTTTAAAAAATCCATCAAAACAGGTAAGTTTCTAAAAACGTACGTAACATTTACACGTAACTTTCCGAAACATTTCCAGTACTGTAACACATAAGTCTTAACTCCACATACGAAGTAAACACACTCCCAATATTGTACTACATATCAGTGCCATCTTCGTCAAAATCTTCCCTTCAATTCTCACATTTGGTGGAACTTCTATTACTTTAACGAAGTACAAAACATCAGCCGAGGCCAACTGCAATGGAATTCGTACAAGGGACGTGACGCCCAAATTAGGCCTATACAGGCCATTCAACAAGACCTCAATTTCGAATGGCAACCACGGCACATTACACTCTACCTTACAGGATAAGATGAAGCGGTAAATTGGGTTCATGTGTGTACTTACTGAGATTGGAAGACATTCTTTAATTTTGTTAGCCAAATTTCGACATTCACCCTCCGGACCAAAAATTTGTATGTGACCTTCTTCCGTTGATGTGCACAATCGACATTGCGTATCAAATTCTCTATCACTTATTTTAGACATTGCAAATTACCCATTAATAAAAAATAATATACGTCGAAATAAGGTAATCTGTTTCTAAATAATACAAATACAACAAACATTCAGTACGAAAATGGGCGTAACTGAAAGCGAATGTACATTGCAACGTAAACAAGCCCAAAGTTATGACGCCATCTTGAAGTTTAGCGAGCTCAGCATCGATAGGCTGGGGGAACACTCCGGCATAAAATATCGATATTATGCTACCAACGTGGGAAATGCGTACAATTTGTAGTAGTTTCGTCTGGGAAGAATTTAAAACATTTAGTGAAAAAAAAAAGTGTTACGATGCTACTTCTAAGATTGTAATTAATAATAAAAAGTTACAGGCGTGACGAAAATACTACTAACAAGTGTCAGGTACTAACGGGAGATGAATTTTGCGCTTCCTCATATGACCCGGAATGTGACCCGAATTGTCTCAGTAATACCCTCCTGTTCCTCTAACTCCCACATCGACGTAACTCAAGTCGTTCATTATTTTCACATCGCTCCTATGCTATCTCTCGCTTCGTCCTGTTTGTAAACGCCACAGTCTGAAACGTTACTACCTGTGATCCATGATATATGCGCAGCGAGTTTTCATTTTTACACTGCGGTGGAGTACTTGACCCTGCCTCCTGACCAATGTAAATGTCATATCACAGCTGAAAACCACTGCGGTCCATTCCTGCCCTCATCTCCTTCCAAATGTGCTCGGTCCTGAGAGCTAAATGCCCTGTTATATGTATTGCTAATGTTTGGTTCCGAAATTCAGAACTATTTCCAATCATTTCTATTGTCTGTGGCCCATGTCCCCACCCAATGTTCGTTATCGAAGTCGGTGATTCAGAATGTGACTTTGGTCTGACGTAATGGCTCAAGCTGTATCTCCGTATCAGTTTGGTTTCATTTTCAAGGCAGTCTCTCACCCTTCATACAGGCTTCGATAGCGAAACCGTAATGCATATTGCGACATTTAAGGTTTTGACTAGTCATCTGGGACGTGACGCCGTGTACTCTTCCACCTCGAACATGGACATACTATATTCCTCTGAAACGTGGGTAAATTTTTGCCTTACTACATGGTACCCCATAACAGAAAACAGTGTTCAACAGATACTGGTTTACCACACTGAGGCAATAAAATGCACAAACTTGTTCCTTAGTTACCATATATCTCAATTCACATTCCTATATGTTTTGGTCTGCAAGGTCCCATCATCAGGGAATCAAACTAATGGAGCTTAAAACCAAATCAGCCACGTTTGTATGCAGCTGATGTGGTGTAAGAGTCAATTAAAATGCTGGTATTTATTTGTAGATTTGTATAAATGTGATGGATCTTCATATACACTATCTTGGAAGCAGCTTATGTACCAGGTACTGTATATCAAGAACCATCATGTTTATACAACAGCACAAACAAATTTGAACCATGACACTTTTACTCTGTGTCAACTGCAGACAAAAGTGACTTGATTTGGTTTTATGCTGTATTGCTTAGTTTCATTCCCTGATGATGTCCTTGTGGACTGAAATATATAGAAGCATTAAGTGCGATACTGTATCTAAGGATGAAGTTCATGCATTTTGTTGGTTTAGTGTCATGATGTTATCAATAATGCATGGAATGAACAATATAAAGGACACTTACAATCATCATTCCTCTTCCTGATATTGACTGTAAATTACTACGGACACCCCACAGCCATTCTTTGGAGAAAAGAAAAATCTCTTTCCCCTACTAGGAACAGATCTCACATAGACCCTGCTTTCCAATACACAAATCTGCCTTCATGTCTCAATTAAAAATAATGAAAGCTGCAGTACCATACATACCGCCCTAGAATCAAACTGAGTCTTCCATGGTACAACTCTGTTCATCATTAGTAAGTGTTAATCATGCACAAATAAATAACAAGGTGAATACATGTAAAATTTTTAATAGCATTAATTGGTATGAAACAAATATACAGAATATTAAGTGGCTGAAATGAAACTGAACAGCCAGTGATAAACAAGTTCTGGTTACTGAAGTTGCAGATTAATGACCTAACCCTCATATTCGGCACTTCAAAGACTGAAATCTAGCCTAAATATACAGGTTTTTCATTGTATGATGCTGTGTAAACCTGTCAGAAGTTTCCCCCTGTGAACCCAAATCAGTAGCCAAGAAACAGTGAGCCATTCTTCCAGCTAGTAACAGTGAAAAAATATTGTCCATCACTATTTATTTTATGTTGATTGGTTTTATCTTGCATAGAAAAAGATGTTCAAAATGACATCTTTCTGCTTGCAAGTAAGCTTCACATGCCATTAACACAATTCAAAATACTCAATAAAGCCCTTTCTAGGAAATGTTTGACAAGACTTGATATTTTCTTCCAGTTCGGCCATATGCACACTGCTGACATAAAATGTGCCTTTCAGCATTTCCTTTCTGTCAATATGTCCATCTCCTGTTGTTTGTTATGAACAATGCTGATTCTGTATTACAAATTCAGTTGACTGATCATCATCATCATCATCTGTATTTCCTTCAGGCTCCACATTAAATTGCCAAGGTTCCATTCAATGCTATGACAGAAGATTTCAATGACTAAAATGTAAAGTTATCCCTCGTTATTTGTTTATTTCCTGTTCATGGTCCAGCTCCCAATAATACTCTATCTTAAATTTCCTTTGAAAAGCTTCCCATGATGCATGTGTTTCCAAGCTTCATGCAATTTCTCAGTATCTAACACACGTGCAAAATGTTATGGTTCATGTCAATGTATGCCTAACTCTTTGTATCAGCAACATGTCACAAACTTCAGTATATTTTATACATTTTCCACATAGCCATGCCTTGTAAAGGTGAACAATGTAAGCCTCATGAAAAATCTGTGATGAGAAAAAATAATAATAATACATAATTCAAAGTGTTCATGACAGCTCATGATCTTATTTGCAGATTTTACAGTTTTGACATCACAGGAGTGTATCCCTCATGAATCTCTGTATGTCCCAATCAACCTTGAGTTTTCATCATTCCCTTTGTATACAGATCCATTCCTCCAGTTCATGGATTATCTGTGTGCAACCCTAAGTTGCTAAGGACTAACGACAAAGATGGGAAATAATGTGATTTAGCACCAAGTGCTCAAACAAAATGTTAAATACTAACAAATATCACAGACCACTGACATAAACAGTAAGCATCTACTCATAAGCTACATATGCATTAAATATATAATAAATAATTTACAGTTTAATATTTTGTTCATGGCTCAGTAAAGTATATGTTTTGAAGGATCAGTGTTTCTCAATTTTCCGTGTGCCCACCTCTTGTCCATTACCCCAGATAATCAAGAGTACACTCTATATGGAAGTATGGATAAAATGTGAAGTACTCACACACTTTCAAGGCTTGTCTGTGAAGCCACTGACATAGTCTGTTCTGGAAGACAATAAAACTGTTGTTATAACTGAAAATCACGAGGAGAATATATTTATTACTTGTCTCCATATTTCATAAAAAGTAATTCTTGGTGTGACACACACAAGAGTTCAGAGGTTGCAAATGTGCCCATCATTTTACTTGTACAGAAGTTTGAAGTGACATGGGCTATGTGTACAAGGGAGACAGGGTGGTGTAATGTACATCATATGTAAAAGTGACATACAGTCTTCACCAATGAATGGCATGTGAACTGAAAATCAGTACCCTTCTTTCACATATTAGATTCAATAATTCTGAGCAGTAACATTCTTCTTTCTTCCCGCTGTGATCCCAAAACTTAGCATAGAAAATTCTGGCAGTTTCTAGTGAGGAACAAGCTGGCACATGCTACAAAACAGCTTCATTCACAATTACCATTTCATAGGCAAATGAATGTCACCAGTCAGCAAACTCGGTGAAATGACCAGCACTGGCCTGTTCCAAAAACATTGTCAAGTACGTGCAAGTTATAAGATTACAAGAAATGTACAGAGTTCCTGAAATGCAAGGCTGGTTTATGTGTGGATAAAACTGCTTCATGGACTTCCTCACCAAGGCCTAGCTGTAAAACAACACAACAAACACAAATGTCCAATGAGACAAAGGAATGTCAGGGGAAAAAAGATGAAAAAAAACCTGAGTGAAAGAAATGTTATGAGTTTGTATCATTCTAACTAAAAAATAGTTGTGGGAACACCCACAGTATCCCACATAGTTTTTAACAACATATAACCAGCTCACTCTCTCCTTAAGTTAGACTGAAGCACCTTCCATTTCCTTAGTTTATCATAGTTACCAAAATAATAACATCTTGCTCATATTATGAAATACAATTTAAATACCCTAGCCTAATAACTCCATACAGCTAGTGCTATTAGGAAATTTAAAATCTGCTATTAAAATGGTTAATCTTCAAAAAGTACTTCCAGGCCAAAACACTTCATGGGCACAAAAAAAGGACCTTTATAATACGTTGTAATACGTGATGGAGAAAATAAATACAAATTATTTAATTGTAATATAATAAGTGTACTCAGAAATTTGGAACCATACGCAGACATTTCAAGAAACACTGTCCCAACCTTAATTTCAAATAGCTATCACGTTTTACGATCATCACCACCAACACATTTTGGCATGCTGTAATGTTTTCTAACCACTACTAATTTAAAATAACTTAATTGAAATTCATTACAAAGGGACTAAGGACTACTAATGTTGACTGACACGATCACTAAGAATAATAATTATGTTCTATTAACCCCTTCAGTGGTATGCCCGGAAATGTTCCGGGGCTTTCTCTCCTGCCTATACTGTTATATCCCGGAAGTTTTCCGTGCTGCATTCAGTGCTCAATGCGTTCACGCCCGAAATATTTCCGGGCCCATATTATTCATGTTGAAGTAGTTCATATGTTGGCCAAATGATGACAGCACCTTTCCAATCAGCTTATAGCAACCCTTGTGGAGTTTTTGCATCTCTTTAGTGTCGGTAGAGAACAGTTGCACAAACAGCTATTTTGACCTTGGACTCAATGCACACGTTTGTTTTATCGCAGCTGATTTTCCGCCTTCAGACGCAGTGAGTCACTTTGCCTTTCTCACACCATGC
>JGI20166J26741_11358893_pt1 | contig 13914 bp, 17 predicted proteins | sample TergutCu122P5_FD_26741 | JGI IMG/M metagenome (IMG submission 26741)
TAATTTTATTATGATTTAATTTCATAAATGACCTCTACATGTTTCGGACATGTAAATGTCCGAAACATGTAGAGGTCATTTATGAAATTAAATCATAATAAAATTATTTGCATCAAGTTGGTACATCTTTTTTACTTAAATGTAAGCACATTTGCAGTCTCTTGGCTAGTCTATCTTTTACTTTTGGAAAAAATGATTTTGTTAAGGCTCCTTTGTTCGAAGAGTTCCATTCACTTTGCCACTTTAGGAGACCCAATTCTTTTAATTCACTGGTCACTGCACTTTTGGGAAGTTTGTTGTAGGTTATGTCAAGTGCATCGTCGCTGGCCGCCTCCTTCACCAGTCGATCCACGAGCTTGTTTCCATAGTTGTTATCATGCGCCTTCACCCATGTGAAGTGGATGATCCAGCTATCCTTTTCTAGGTTTCATATCTCCTCCCTGATGAGCTCAACCAAGTTGTGGTGGTTTTTGGGGTTTGCTATTGCCTCTAGTGTTATTCTGCTGTCAGTTTGAATGGCTAGAGTTCATTGGTTTCTCTGCAGTTGGTGCAAATCCCTCACTTTCCCCAGAGCTTTCGCAATTGCAAGTTGCTCCGCCTGGTTGTTGGAGCATTTCTCTGCCAATTTGTACTGCAGTTGGAAAGTTAAGCTTCTGTCAATGAATGTGGCAGTTCCAGAGCCTACCCTTTCTCACTTTTACTATCATCTGTGTAGATTTCTATCATATAATTCATGTCGTCACATTTATCTTTTAGTTCAATGGTTTCTGCAGGCTGGGGCCATTTCCTGTAGTCTTTTGGTGCATAATATGCGCTTTCCTATTCCTTTCTGTGGGTGATATGATACCGCTGAGCTAAGTTTCCCAGTTCAGTCATGATTGGGGTGATCCCAGTTAGCACGCAGAGTGCTTCATGCGAGGTGGTTCTGTATGCTTTTGCAATTTTTATGTTGGTCAGTCTCTGTATTTGCTTGAGTTTTAAGGCATTGCTGTTCCATTGCATGCTCTCTATCCAGACCAGGGCTGCATATGATAATATGGGTAAAATTGCCCCTGAGTATATTATTCTGAGTACATCGTGTCATAAACCCCAGTTTACCTTGGCCGACTTTGACAGGGCATGGATGAACTTGATGCATTTCCCTGTCATGTATTCTATGTGCGCGTTGAAGTTAAATCGGCCGTCGTTTATTATGCCCAGGGACTTTATTGTATTCTCTTGGCGCAATTATTTGTTGTTAAGGTATATTTTGTAGTCCCTCTTGATCTTAGGTCTCCTCTGAGTTATCATCAGTTTGGACTTCCGTTCATTGAAAATCATTTTGTTTTCTCTGGCTCATGCTGTGACCTTCTGCGCCTCAATATGGGCGTAATTTTTTACTTCTACTTGGGTCTTTCCTTTGGTGAGTATTAGTAAGTCGTCGGCATAAGTGATCACTTTGGTGTTCTTCGAGTATTCCAGGTTTAATAATGAGTTGAACTGTATATTCCAAAAGCAGGGTCCAGAAGCTGATCTTTGAGGGCATCCTTTACTGATTGCCCTCTGCTCTTGTCAGCTGTTTAATGTTAGAATGGCTTGAAGTAGCTCATGTAGAGGTTATACAGGTTTCTTGGACATTGCAGATTCTTTAACAAGTTTATTACACCAGACCACCAAGCTGCATCAAAAGCTTCCAGGACATCAAGACTTACGAGCATTGCATATGATCCTTCCTTTAGGCTCTCTTGCACAAACCCCTTTAGGTCCATCACTGTATCTATTGTACTAGTTTGTGGCGTGAAGCCATGTAATTGTGGCTCAGTAAATTATGTGAGTGCATAAAATGCATTATTCTGTTTATTAGAATTTTTTCAAGCCCTTTGGCTGTTGTGTTGATCAGGCTTGTTGAGCGATATTTGGAGATGTCATCACAGGTTTCCTTTCCAGCCTTGATTATAGGTATTATCGCTGTCTTCCATCTCCTGGGAAAGCAGGCCATTCTCAAGCACCCATTGTACAAAGCAGTTGTAAACTTAGGGAGCAAGTTGAAGGCACGAAGGAGAATGTCACTCATTATGCCGTCCTCTCCTGGGGCTTTTGTCTTTTCCATTCCTTTTATGGTTTCTCGTATCTCCAGTGTTGTGAATGGTGTGTCATCTTCTGTTGTTATCGGTTCTTTGATTTCCGCCCTGAGTAATTTATGGTGGTCGCTGTCGGATTCCTCGCTATTGGCTGGTGTAAAGGACTCTTATCATGTAACGTGTCGTTTCTCCCAAGTCCTTTGTAATTGTTCCATCTGGCTTTCCTAGCATTGCAAGAGTGCTGCATTTTTTAATATTAGCTTTTGCCAGTTTGTAGGCTGCATTCCAATGATTTGATGTTATGGTCTCACTGCAATATTGTTTCCATGAGAGCATTTTTGACTTCCTGAGCGTAGCTGCATATTTCCTTTTCTGTTGCTGGTACTGCTGTTTCCTGGCCTCCCTTAAGTTGCCGTCCCTTTTAGTTCACTGGTACTGCCATCTCATGGCATTAATTTTCTTCCTCATAAGTGTGAGCTCCATTGACTACCAAGGTGCTGATTTGTGTTCGATGGTTTTGTCCTGTTTCCGTACATAGAATGACTTCTTGCTAGCTGCAGTTAGAGAGTCTTGATACTGCTCGACTGCTAATTCCATGTCCGTTTCCGATGATATTTTTGTGTATAAAGCATTGTCTAGGTCTTCCATTTCGCTGGGCGTGAAGTTGTGTTTGATTTCCTGTGTAAAGTTATCATCGAACTTCTTGTAGCCCCCCTCGCTCGCTATGTATTTTGTTCCATGGAATGTGTATTCGTTGGTTGCGCCTCTGCTTCTCTCGATTCAAAAGGTGATTATCCTGTGGTCAGAAAAGCTTTCTTGTTTGTTGCACTGCCACTCCTTTATCATGGTCACCATTTTATTGTCGGCTATTGTCAAGTCCACATTACTGGTGCCTCTGTTGGACTCGAAGGTTGTGAGCTGGCAGTCTTCATTGATGATGTGTATTCTGTTGCCTATGACAAATTCTTCCACTAGTCTCCCTCTTTTGTTGGTTAATACGTCGTGCCACATTTATGATCATGCGTTGCTATCCATTGTCGTTAATAGGCCTCTCCCTTTGGCATACTGCAATATATTTTCTAATTTGTAGTTTCTTTTCCTATATCAAGATATATGCTCACTGCAATAAATTTTGTGTTTCCTTTATTTATTTCAACTACGACTGTGTCCTCTTCTGAAAGCTGGTTTATTAAAATGGCCTCAATCAATTTGTTAGCGACTACAATGGCAGCCCTTTTCCTCCCTTGCCCACTAGTGAATATCCTGTGCTTGCGCAAGATCCCTGTTACCTGGTTTTGATAAACGTAAGGTTCCTGAATGAATGCTATGTCCATGTCATCTTCCGTCATAAGGTGGTTGAAGTTGTCGGTTGCAGGTCGGGAGTGTTGCAAGTTTAGTTGCATGCACATATCCTGTTTTCTTCTTGTGGAATTGGGCTCATGTTGATGCCATTCAGTAATCAGTATTTTGTTTGTATCACAGTAGGGTGGCTTGTAGGCTGGGGCAGGTCTGGTCCATTGAGGAGTGATTCTCGTTTACCTTTGCATTGCTGTTGTACTTGTTGAACTTGGCACAGTTTATGCATTTGTAGTCTTCTGCCGATGCTGTATAGTCTTTGAGTTTGTGTCCGCCCATGCATAGGTGGCAGGTTTCTACGCCTCTGCAGTTACTGGCTCTGTGATTATACCCAATGCACTTGAAACATCTGTTGACTGCAACATAATCCCCCCTGTTACAAATGTGCCATCCTATTTTCAACTTAGTTTTAAATATTTTACATCTCATTAGAGAACCTACTTTAATCATGAGGTTTCTTGTGTCCCTTCTGCCTTTGTATATAAATTCTGGCTTCATGTCTCCCTCGCGTAGGTCGAGTTCGGGGTTCTGGGTCAATATTATTTCTCCAGCACTTTCAATAGGAAGTTCTTCAGGGATGTTGTATATTACAATGTTGGGATCCCTGAGTTTCTGGATGTTAGCTTCCAACATTTGGCTGCACTTGTCCTTGATGTTTGTATGAAGCAACTCTAATTCTTCTTTGCTTTTGATTTCTAAAAGGACTCTGCTGTCCCATGGGGACCTGAAGGCGCATATGCCTCTTCATGCAGGTGGGGTTAATACTGGCCTTGATAATGTTTTTGATTGTTTCAGCTGAGTGGTTAGTTAGTGACTTAACCATTAGTTTGTACCATTTATCAGCATTGCCTTCCATTTTCACCACCTCAGAGTAAAGTTTGTGAGCCTTGCCCTTGGGCGGCAGCACCTGGCCCCCACTACTGTGCCTGTTGCGTGTTGGGTCAAGAGATGGCGCTGCATGTCTCGTTCTGGTTCTCTGTGTCTCTTAACCTTTGAATTTCCTCTTTGCTTTCCTTAGCTTCTCTTGCCAGTTCTTTATAGGCTGCTGTTTTAGCTTCTAGGTTGGATTGTGTATGTCCAAAGTAGTTCCGGAGGCTACTTACCTCTTCCAGAATATCCTTCCTCAGGTCGCTGCGCAAGTTTCCGCGCCTTTCTGTGATGCTGACAAGGCTTGCTAGAGTGTGTTCCACACCGTCTGTGTTTGCATGCGTGCGCGCGTGTGTGTGTGTAGGTTCAGTCAATATTATGTATTATTTTCAAGGATCTTGAATAAATATTTGGTGAGTAAAGAATGTGGGGCATTACTTTGCACCCCTTTTAGAACAGTAGTGGGGCCCACACGGGAAACTTTGTGGATAGTTTATTGTCTGTGCCTTCTAGCAATGAGTTTGCTCCCAGATGGTGGAGTTCACCTGACTGGGTTTTCCCAGTACCTAAGCAACAGCACTAACTTGGTTGGGGTTTCCTGAGTATGCTGGCTTTGGTTTGTCATTGAATGAGTTTCTAGATTTTTTTTCAGGTGCCTAGTGCCCAGTTTTTGAAATAGAGTGCAAATAATTTTTCTGGGTTTGACTGTCCAAGGGGACCCAGTTTTGTATTTACCTTTCTTTTTATGGCACTCTGTCTGGGTAAACAACACTCTTTTCCACCAAAATGTGGACTGGTGGACAGATGGGAACATGTGTGTGCATGCATGATTGCTTGCTTACATCAGAGATGGGGGGGGGGTCATAATTCTATTATTTTAATACAGCAATATGTATGCAGACACAATGGTTAATTAGTAACTTTTAATGTATAAGTACAGCAGAATTCCTTTAATCCGGCACCCACAGGGATGGACAGGTGCCAGATTATCAAATATTCCAGACTATCAGACAGTACATATTCTGAACTAAGTTCTTACAGGATATTTTTTGTTACTGCTCCTATACTTAGGGCTGCACAACTGATCAGAGGAGTTTTCCGTTTGGATGTATCAAAGCTTCTTGTTCAAGAACAGTAGAGCAGAAGACAGTGGATCAGAGTCTTTGGAGGTGAAGAAGTTAATTGAGTAGGAGAAAAAGGGTCATTCAGGTGATTCCACAATGGTCAATGTACAGACACTGTTGGAGGACCCTTGGAACATGTCCCTGGGATCTGTATCAGCTGCTCCTGGATTACAGGAATTCTTGTGTAACAAGATGTGTGAAGTTTTTTAATTTTATGTTGTTTTTAATTTCAGTTCAACTTCAGGGGCATCTGGCACTAGAAAGTTGCCTGTTGTTATTATTACTATGGTGCCACATTACCAAATTTACCCAAATGTAAGGGACAAGAATATGTTCCTAATCCATCAACTGAAACACAGGGGGTCACTTTATAATTGTGCACAAAGTTAATTGCATTCTGTATGATTATTTTCCTGCAAATTGTGCAGTGGGGTCATATTGTATGCAAGGTCATCTTGTATGTGGGTAAATGTGGTAATTTCATAAACATGAATACCAAAATGAAAGTGATGTGCTGTTTTCTAAAGAAGCAGCTATTTTAAAGTGTCCAGATTTGTAATTTGGTGCCAAATTTTTATTGTCATTGAAAGTCCCTTAAATTAGCACCATACCCACTGTGTTACTGATCTGTACTTCTTGCTGATATATTAGGATGGTGGACAATCCTCTATGTTCAGCTGTTCAACCTGCAAGGTGACATTTCATAACCTAGGAAGTCTCCGAGTTCACATGTTTGTTGAGCATGACTCAAGCACAGAGATGACTGAGGATCCTTCACAGTTCACTGCTACCAGTACCAAAACTTCGGATAGTACTGTAGTGCTTACATTGAAAGTGCCAACATTACATAACCAAAAATTAAACATGCCAGTGCCAGTTTCATCTGATGGAATCAGCAAAGGTTTAACTGTTAATTGTCTAAGTCAGTTTCGTAAAAGGCCTTCCATGACAGACAGTGGTAGAGAAATACAGGACTCAAGTTTCCTTGGACAATTTTCTAAAAGGCCAACACCTGATCATCAGGATTTCAAAATGTCAAGTTCTACAGATGTGCCCAGAATTGAAAACTATATTCATTTGGGTGCAGGTGAGCAAGAGAAAAGAAGCAGCGTGAACAGTGAGAGTGATTCTCTGAACTTGGAAGTTAGGGTAACAGCAGCAAGTGGTAGTAATTTGGAAACTAAACTGATGACTTCTAACGGACACCAGGGGGCATTAGAGGAAGAAATTAGGAAATTAGAATGTAAATCATTGACTAATATGGATATTAAAGTAAATAAGGGTAACAAAGTGTCTAACATGGCAGAGGAAGACTTGAATTCTGATAAGGACACTGGCAAAAAATTGCCACAGATAGTAATGGAAAGTGATATGGAAGTTCATGTTTCAATAGGTCAAGTGATGGAAGCGTGTGTTACACTCAGTGAGTCAAATATTAAGTGCCAGAGGTTGGAACCTGATACTAGTAGAGCAGAACTAAAGGTGCAAAGTTCCAGTGAATTCAGACAGCAACTAATTGTAGATGAAAGTGCCAAAAGTGATCAGTCTGCCTCAAGGGATAAATGTGAATTAGTGGACAGTAGACAGTTGCTGACAAGTGAGCCGCAGAAAGGGGACACCAGTGCTCCTGAGGGCCATCAGACCATGCTCAGATGTGATCTCTGTGGAAAAGTGCAATCAACCCAGGAATCCCTTCAGAAAGTATGTTGAACCCTTTAATACTTTCAGGAACAATGTTTATATCAGTGAAAACCTGTCAAGGTCAGAGATGACTATGTGAGTTTCACCAACTGGCAAGTACTCTCTTCCTTGAAAAATGGGTTCTGTTCTGATTTTAAGCTTTCACAGCATGTCAGTCATAATGTTAATAATAGTTTTAGGCAGTGGTGTCATGTGTAAGAAGGCTGTGCTGCCAGTGTTTGTAGACAGCGGCTGTCTCCATCATCAGGGTAGAAGGCTGAGCCAAGAAGGAGAATGGTTTGTAAGGAAAGGAAAGACAGACCATGGTTGTGTGTGAGGATATATAAACTTTTGGCCTTAATGAAAGGGATTTAATGGTCGTAAGGTGTAAGAACAAGCTTTCTGAAGTTCTTACAGTACACAGCCCCTAGCTGATTTTATCTTCCTCATATGTCACATAACCTTTTCCAGCTCATCCATTTACTCACAGTATGGAGGGTTATACTGCCAGCATTTTTGTTCAGTTTGCAAGTAAAATGATAACCACGAGGGCGTGCTTATAAGTCCTTAGCCCGACCAGGAAGGAAACAAGCTACAGCAACCAAACACGGGATTTATTCAACATACTCCCCACGAAGCTCAGTACACTTCTTAGCCCATTGCTGTAACTTTTGCAAGCCACTCAAAAAAATTCAGAAGTTTGTCCATCGAACCAGGTCTTTGCAGCAGCAATGACTTCCGCATTTGACGAAAAATGGCGACCTTTCTATTGATTTTTCAGTCCAGGGAACAGGTGGTAGTCCAACGGGGCCAGATCCAGAGAATAAGGTGGGTGGGCAAGACATTGGAAGCCCAGGTAGGCCAGTTTCTTTGGGTTGCAAGTGCCCAGTGAGCTGGGGCATTGTCATGCAAGAGTAAGACCCACTCGGTGACCTTTCCGCAGCGTTTTTCCTTCAAAATGTTTTTCAGTTGCACCAACAGAGATGAGTAATACTCCGTGTTGATAGTTTGGCCCTTTGGAAGATAATCAGAGAGGAGGATGCTGTCTTCATCCCAAAAAATCGAGGCGAGAACTTTTCCAGCGGATTTTTGCACTCGGAATTTTCTGGGGCAGGTTGAGCCACTATGCCGCCACTTCATTGATTGTTGCTTTGTCTCTGGGTCATAGTGATATAACCAGGTTTTGTCCATGGTCACCAATCGCGACAGAAAATCATTTGGATCGCACTGAAAAAATTCCAAAAGTTGCTCAGACAACTGGCATCATTGACATTTTTGATCCGCTTTCAGGCATTTTGGATCCTGCTTCGTGGGGAGCTTCCGCATATCCAAATCTTCATGAATGATGGACCCAGCCCGCTCATGTGAGATGCCCAATTGCTCAGCTATTGATTTAACTGAAATCTGGTGGTCTTCCAAGATTAGCTGGTGAATTTGATCAATTATCTCTGGGGTGGTCGCTGTTTTGGGTTGTCCAGGATGAGGTACATCGCAGGTGGAAAAATCACCATGTTTAAACTGGGCCACCCAGTTTTTGATGGTGGCATACGATGGTGCATGTTCCCCTAATGTTTCTTCCAGGATGGCGTTAATTTCCTTCGGCGTCTGGCCTTGCAGAGGGGGGAAACCTGATGACAGCTCGCATCTCGATGTTGTTGCAATCATGCACGTTGCCTGACATGCTTCCTTTCAGCCTCTGTAACAAGAAAAGACTTGCAATTCAGCACATGAACACACCCCTCTTTCCAGTGACACTATCAGTTGTGTCCTATGACATCGGGAAGTAGGTTGGGTTAAGGAGTTACAAGCACCCTGTCATAGTGGTTGGTTGGCTGCAAAAATGGACTGCCATGCTGCTATGGCGTCTTGACACGGGCAAATGATATACATAATAAAATATGACATGTCATGTTGCATATTGTTATTCTTGTTTAATACTGTTGTACAGCAGAATTACCTGCAGTAAAACAATTAAGTACACTCATCCCTAGTTTCTGGATATCCACTTTACAGATTTTCACTTTAACCCACAAGGACACTTTGTATAAGCTTTTTTGCTGTGAGGATTTTTTTAATGGGCAAATGGTGTGTAAATTGGGTTAGCTGAGCACATAAGGTAGTACACTTGCTGCAGACTTTTCTGTACGGATAGTTATGCATTATGGACTATTTTTGTGGAATGAATTATGTTCATACAACGAGGGATGGAGTGAACTGGTTGGTAACACAGTTGAATTACTTGAGCAACAAGTTAAGAGAGTTGGTAATTAAATTAATATTGCCCAACACTCCTTTGTTTCCAGGGTTTTTCCAGAAAAAATTCTGGACAGAACTCAAAAGCAAACCCAAAATAGCTCACTCACATTTGTACTGAAGAGTCGGGCACATTTTGTATGATACCTGAAAGAAAAAGAATAACAATAAATTTGTCCCTCTGCAAGCCATGAAAACACATGGTAAAGTGAAGGTATAGCTCCAGACCCCATATGCCTTCATGGTGTGCAGTGTGATGACTTTACATTTTGTTTCATTCATCATGTGGAATTTTATAAAATTTTTTTTAACTGTTCATGATATAATAATGTCGTCTGTGTGCACAAATTTCTTAGCCTCTTGACAAGGCTGTAAGAATTAAGGAAGCATCAGTTTCCCATTCTTGTCACATCTTTAAGATTTAATTTCCATGACTTTTGTATACTGTTCTAGAACATCACATGTAACCAGTGTCCACTTTGCACCATTAACGGCAGTTGCCCATGAATACAATACCTTGTCTAATTCACTTGTAATTTGTTTCAGCATCTTCTGTCCCATGCTCAAGCTAGGCCATTTGTTTGTGAATTCTGTGATGCTGGTTTCATCTCACAACAGTTACTTCAGAGCCATCTAGTAATCCATCAACAAAAGGATGAGCTTAACACTTTGCAGTGATTGTTGCTGATTTTTGTGTACTAAACAAAAGTATCCTTTCTGGGTGAAATGTCTTGAGAAAACTCCATTTAATGGTGTAATATTTGTGTTGGTAATATTGTTAAGTGATCTTTTCAAAGCATGGATCTCATGTTCTAAATAATCACTGGCTAAATTTCAGAATACAGGAAGAAGTCAACTGAACACATTCTGCCATGAAAGGTAGATACAGTTGTAGGTAAAAGGTAAAGTTCTTCTGCTTTATTAAATGCCATGCCATGCAGATTTGGGGCAGTGGAGGTATAGCATTGTTTATTTGGACAAGATAGAGGTGGATACTCAGCTTGTGCCTCAAACCACTTTAACTCATAAGAAAGAATGTCGTGTAACAACCAGTTAGGCTAGGTGGGCCATCTGATAGTCTGAATGTTGTGGAGAAGAGACATATCTTGACTCTTACCAGGAATCATACTGTCTTCCCCTTCTCATCCACTCTGTAAGGTGACACCAAACAACTTAAGCTGTTCTGGTTCCTGACAGTTAGAGGTTCATCTGCCCTGATGATGGTGGCACCATGTTTCTGCACATTATTAGTACACTTGTACCAATCCACAAGGTGTTACACCCCAGAACACAGCAATAACATTTCAATTGCAGTGTATTTTTTATCTTGTTATGTAATAGTTTTAGTACAACATAGTCAGTGTAATGACCAGGCTACAAACCGGATTGCTGGCAAATCATGTTCAATGTATTAACCAACAAATGCACTTAATAAAATACAATAAAATATAAATCATAAAACACAATTCATGATAAGTACCAAGTACCTATCATGAATATAAGAAAATGCACAGTATGGATAGCATAAAATTGGCAAATCATGGTTCAGTTTCCAGCAGAGGCAAGAGATTTTTCTTATCTCCAAAGTGTCCAGACCAGCCTCCCATTGAATGGATAAGGGGGGCACTTTGCCTGGGCATGAAGTAGCCAGGGTGTGAAGCTGACCTCTCACCTGTATGTAGTTCAAAGGGTAAGAATTCGTAGAGCTATACCTCCACTCTCCTGCATGCCTGTATGGCATGTGCAGGTACAACTTACGGTTTTAGTACAGTTAGAAGATCAGGAAAAATTGTTTTGTATATTGCTACACATTAAAGCAAGAGTATTGTAAGTGCACTTGTCACTGTCTTTTGAACATATTCTGAATTTCTTGGCTCAAGTGAATAACAGTTTTTTACTTCAGAGATGCCGTTCAAGGTCTGTTAAGATTCTGAAGGTAGTGTTACAGCAGTAGGACACTGTTCATTTCTTATCAATGAAATGCAGGACAAAATCACATCATCAAGATAGCTAATACATCCTTTGAAAATGTGGCAGTATTCAGATATATCAGAATGAAACTAACAAATAGAAGTTGCATGTAGGAAGAACCAAAAAGTGTATTCAGGGAATACTTGATACATTTCAGTTCAGAGGTTTTGTCCCCCCATTACATGTCAAAAATATGAAAAAATGTTAACATGTTGCTTTGTATGAGTGTGAAATTTGTTCTGTCGAATTATGGGAAGAGTATTGGATGAGAGTGTTCGAGAACAGTGCCAAGGAAGGTGTTTGTACCTAAGAGGGAGAAAGTAATGTGAGGCTGAAGAAGACTGCATAATGAGGAGCTTCACAGCTTGTACTACTCACTGAATATTGTTATGGTGTACAAATCAAGGAGGATGAGATGGACAGGGCACATTGCACACATGGAGAAGAGGAATGTTTACAGAGTTTTGGTGGGGAATCCCGAAGGAAAGAGACCACTTGGCAGATATAGGCATAGATGGGAAGATAACATTGAAATGAATTTACAAACTGGCTGGGATGGCATTGGACTAGATTAATTTGGCTTGGTACAGGAAGAAGTGGCAGGCTTTATTTAATGTGGCAGTGAACCATTTGTACTATAAAATATGGTAATTTCTTGACTCTCAGAGAAACTAGTAGCTTACCATGAAGGGCTGTGTTGCAGGTAACTAATTAGTCAGTCACTTGCCTTCTCTACTGGGTTTTGTGTCAAATACTGACCTGAACAAGGTTATACCAGTACAATAAGTGTTTTGCAGCAAAAGTCCCAAAGCCATAAACCTCAACCTACATTTACATTTTAATTAAAGCCCACATAAATTTTGTTTGTATTTATAGATATCTGTAATGTAGATGTATCTGTTGAGGTGTCTCCTTTAACATTTACAGCAGTCTTTAAATGTCCAGTTACATTTAGCTGATTGCTGTAAGACATTGAATCTTCAGGAGCTGGATGGTCGGTAAGCCATATATGAACCAACAAACCTGCACTGACAAACATATACTACTGACAGTATGAGGGTTATTGTTTTTTTAATGCCTCATGCATGAAATAATGCAGCTTACAGAAAGTAAACAAAAGATTCATATCCTCTGGGATGTTACACCATGTCAGCGGGTAAGTACTTCCTGGTGTTGTGGAGGAGCTTATGGCTTCCATCTTCAAAGTAGTTTAAAAAATATCAGAAGAATGGAATTGTGATGATGAATGGGGATCAGCAAATAGCATTGTGACCTCTACTATCATGGTATTCATCTGGATATATATACAGCCTAGTGTCTTGGCTAATTGAAGCACTGTAGCTCCCAGCTATAATACTTACCAAGAATGGAATAATTTTATTACCTTATGGATCTGCTGTCTTATCCATACAGCTTTTATTGTTGGATTATTACTTTAAATGAATAATTTTCTGTAAAAGCACATCAGTCTTGCCATGTTTGTAGTTCTGATTGTCATGGTTTTGTCTGTTTGTGGAAAAATGATTGTGTTAACATCTGAGTGTTGCAGTGTAGTTCTCTTGCTCTTTTGCATTTGTTCTTGTGCAAGCACTTGGTGTAAAACACAACAGCCCACCTGTCTCAGTAGCTACATAGGTGTCACACCAAGAGTGTACATCCTCTGTAGTTTTCATAATTTTTAGACCTGTTTGTGCTTGATTCTCATTATGTCTGGAAAGCATGATGTGCATACTGGTGAAGAATTGCACCTTCCACAAGATCTTAGATCTGGGTCACAAAGACATATATATTCATTAGTGTCAGTGAGTGATGCAGAATAGCTGCTTGCACAGTACATGTAAAGGTGCCCCTGGACAAGCTGAAGTGTGATATGTTGAACGGCTGCTGGAAGTAACTTTGCTCTGAAACTGGTAATGACTTGAGGGGCTCCCAAACCAGCAGGATGAAATAAGGAACATTCTTATGATAGCCCATAAAGTTCCAGCAGAAGGAGTTCCATACGTGGAAGAGCCTCATTTGCATAAGTTCCCAACTCCTGAGCTGCTGAGTTAACTGATGAGGACCTTGAACAACCGATATCCCTCAGTGAACCGAAGGATGAAGATTGTTCTGACACCATTGTGGAGAGGCCTCAGCTGACTACCAGTGGTCTGAAGGAAGGGCTGCACAGGCCGTTTCATGCAGAGGTGCATGAAATTTAAGCCAAAGATAGAGGCTGTCATGGAATCTTAAAGATAGTGTATAAGGCAACACAGAAGAAGGTGAAGCAATCAAAGATCACCTCATTCTTCACTCAGTCTTTATCCTCCCCCTGTGTTATACATTCTGTGTCATTAATTCACCTTGACATTATTCATCCAGGAGTGCCAATGCTGATGTTTTCATATTTATTATTCATCATATGTGCTAATTACTGTATTTCCCAACCCATAAGATGCACCATGATTTTTTCATTAGAAATTTTAGAAAAAAATAATGATGAATATATTTTAATTTTAGTAATTTTATTGGAAGAAAACAGGATTGTTACATACCAAAATTAGCAACCATAATATAATTTATTCATCATAGAAACCCAGAAAATCATCGTCACTGCCACTAAA
>JGI20166J26741_11360004_pt1 | contig 13911 bp, 2 predicted proteins | sample TergutCu122P5_FD_26741 | JGI IMG/M metagenome (IMG submission 26741)
GTGTATTGCAAACCAGGGAGATTATGTTGAAAAGTGACAATTTCAGTTTCGGAGAATAAATCAATGTTTTTGTTCTATTTACGAATTATAATTCATATTTTCCCAACCTAGTACATAGTCCAGTAACTGTCAAGGGTGTGTTGATAAATATCATCACAGCTAGGGCAGTTTAATTCTTGTGAACTTCTTGGTCTTCTCTGGTTTTGTGTTTTAACATCCCTTACGGAGTTTTATTTCATAATTAACATAACTTGCTTTGAAAAACTATGGCCCACAAACGTTCAATAAAAATAAAACCTATTTTATTGCGCTGAATAATATACATATTCTAATGCAAGGAAAATGACGAATAGGGATATTGAAGATGTGACAGGTTTGGAGGTCAGGGGATAAAGAACTGTGTGGGTGATTACTCCACAGGAGAGCGCGGATACTTTCTAAGAAAATACATCGAAACCAGCTTACATCTCTAGACACTAAGAAGAAAATTGTTCACCGTGGTTAATCTCTAGAAAATGGTAGGTACTACGTAGTAATGGGTTATTCCCGTTCAGACGTGCTCGAAAACGCTAGAGTTTATATCGCAAAAGACATAACTAGTTGAGAACGATACGAAAATCACAAACGAATATTTACCTCATAGCTCAAGCGTGAATATACAGAATATTAATGCCTACCACACAGACTCTCCAAAAGAAATCTTCCCGTGACTGCCTCAGCAGTACCACTACTTTACCTTAGTGAGTAAAATTACCTGAAAAGGATCTTTACCCACTCGAATAATTGTCGCATTTTACCCGAATTGGCAGAAAATCAGGAACAGATGACACTTTCGTCTAACAACAGGGAAGAAGAATTAGCCGTAGATGGAAAGATAATATTAAAATGAATCTAAAAGAAAGGCGATTTCAGTTTTTAGGATTAATTCAGTTTGTTCAGGGTTTTTATGATCATTCATATTAATATAGTTTCAAGGTCGGAACTGTTTAACCACCTGATTATCAGTTTCCGAAGAAAAGTCAATCTCGTGGATTTAATTAGTCAACGATGTAAGTTATTTCTGTTCAGCAGCAGTTATTTATTTGTTACAAATCAGAAAACCTATAGAACGAACATCATCATATGGGGTCAGTTGCAGGAGGGAACTACAATGGCAGCAACGCTGACAAATTCGTGAATCAAAGCGATGAGTTATCGCTTTGTGTTAGGAAATCAGGTTATATTGTATAACAAAATATCTGAATCGAGGTGTAAGGATTGGTGAGCAGAACTCTCTGTAACTTGTATACAGAAATAAATAAGTACCAGCATCTTCTATCATCCCCTGGGGAATGAAGAAAGGTGGAGGGAGATCTATTTTCCAAATGACCAACCAGAATTTAGTAGAGCAGTGCTGACTGTAAAGAAGATGTGGAAAGTCTGAGCAAGATCTTGAGGAGTTTCTCGTCGAGTAGCAGAAAGTAGTGTGAGGGTTGTTGGGACGATGGGGTGAGGATGATAGGAAGGGGAATGGGTTAGGGGTGGGATTCAACTTAGACCGTCCTCTACAAGGTTCTGGAATCTCCAGGGGATCTTCCACACGGCACATCATGGTGGAAAGAGGAATGGATGAAAGGGGGAAGTAGTAGGGGGGTTGAGAAGAGGGGGTGGGAAATAAAAAGGAAGTAAAATGATGGCTGGTAGACGAGGAAGTAACGAAGAAGATAAAAAAGAAGGAAGAAGCTTCAGGGCGAGAGATGACGAGAACGGAACGCAGAGAAGATGGAATTAGATAAACAGGAGGTTTCGGAATTTGTTTACCTAACAGAACTTGCTATGAACTGGCAGTGCTGGGAATAGAGTTTCTTTATAGGATATTAAAGCAACATGAGTTTCTATGTTATTCGTAGGCTATTTGGACGTGGAAAGTCGGCCTTCTTTCTGGAAGAAGCAGTAGTTCCTATTTCCTTTCTAGTTTTCGGGAACAGGGTAGGGCTCTTAGTATCACAGCTTCAAATTTTCTCAAGATTTGATTAACGAACGTAATTGCTCTGATTTCCTGGACTTAGATTTGTCCCGATTTTTCCATTTTTTAATATATTATTAGTATAAGGTTTGGCGCAGTAGGTATAGAGACTCGCTACGGGTTGGACGATCCGGGGATCGAATAGTGGTGGGAGCGAGATTTTCTGCACCCGTCCAGACGGGCCCTGGGACCTACTCAGCCTCCTGTAAAATGGGAACTGGGTCTCTTTCCCGGGGCTAAAGCTGGCGGGTTGTGGGGTTGACCACTCACTTCCATCTAGCGCGAAAGTTAAAGAAAGAGTAGCGTTATACGTTGCTCTCCCTCTGGGCCTTTATGGCCTATTCTAGGGTGAACTTTATCTTTGCCTTTAATTTACTTGTGTTAAATCTGACATTATTTTAAGCATTAAAATCCATTTTAACATTTGTCCCGGCCTTGTTAACAAACCTACACGTATTTCCATCCCTACCACGGTGACAGATTTAATCACTTGACTTACTCATTTTTTTCCTCCCGTCTTTCAGTTTACCATCAGTAGATGAACAAAAATATTCGCATATTAGATCAGTCCATGATGACTAAGGTAAAGCAATATTTTCACCGCTTTAACATCTTTCATCTCCGAGCTGCTCAGAGAAAACAGAACGGTGTTAAATCAACAACCAACTAATCAATCAATTGCTTTGCAATCATCTCTGAAATGCCCGGTCCTGACAAAGGCTTCAGCTGCGGTGTCCACTGGAAACACGGGCTCTGAGTGCGAGAGAGAGAGACGGCATGATGCTGTTCTGTACCCCTAATGATGCGGCATCCATGAGCTTTGTACAAAGAGAAGCGACAATAAGCGGGCCGCCCGCAAGCAGACGGTTCTAACTCCATGCAGTGCAGTACAGCCACTCGTTTTTCCACAGTACATGACTATTATTTGTAAGAGAGGTGCCGCACTGTGGACGTTCAGTATTTCTGACTGCAGCTTATGGTGCAAGCTCAGATACAGACTTCAGACAAGTGAGGGCCCTTTCATTCCTCATACATCATCCACAGTCACTCAAGATTCGATGTTATAAACAAGTGCAGTGAAAAATATTCGAACTGTATATAGCGTAGAATGGAATGGAGAGATTAGCATGAGAAAAAGTAATTAAAGATTTAGATAAAAGCAAGAGAAGCTTATTTAAAAGCACTGTATAGGCACTCGCCTAGTTAGAATGATTAGAACATCTAAAAGCCTTGAATCGATGGAAGTGGGATTCCTCTGCCTCCTGAATACAAGTCTAGAACAAGCGTAAAATTAAGGCATACAGGCCGAGTGAGGATTTGTCATTTATTTAAAGACGCAAAAATATACGGTCGAATCATCTGATAATGTTGAATGATAAATTGGAAAGAATATAGAGGAAATCAGTCGTGGCCTAATTTAAAATAATATAATCTTAAATCCGTTCATATCTTTGTGATATATTTGTCAAGGTAATATACCGGCATATAATTGAAAGAAATGATCATAACCACAAAATAACTGTCAGAATTGTCAGTGTACTGGCTGAGAGTCGAAGAGAACACCACCCGATTACAAGTAAAGCGTTACCAGGGTCAAATTTTTCGGGTTAGTGACAAAAACTCTACTCTTTTATTAATACCGGCACTAATAGAAGTGGCTGATTAGCTTAACAAAAGAGTCACTTTTATTCTCAGTAAACGGAGTGGCATCTCTCAGTTGCTCAGGCAGAGGTGCTGCAGGGTAGGTTCTAATATGTAAATGCTTGTCCTGGGAAGGAAGACCATTCCGTATATGTCACATGTTTAAGGAGATACACATTCAAAAAGTCACTGCATTGTTACGTGCAATGTGACAGATCAAATTCCTGCATAATAACGTTATTTGACGCTTTTATTAAATGCTTAATATAAGAGACGTAGGTACAAGTGAAAATCATTTTTAACTTCACCCAGTTTAGGGTGTCTGCAGTGTGAAGAGATTTCTTACCCAGAATGCATGAAGATAAGTCCAATCAGATATCAACACTCGTAAAGAATGCCTGAGGAGAATGCTATCCTCCGTGCATTGCACATTTCGAGACTTGTTTTTGCCCAGTCACTTCATAACTTCTGTTTATGGCGCAGCGAGTTTGCCTGCCTGCATGTCCGCACTTCCCAGAAGGTAAAAACTCGAAGTTGTTAACAAACTTTAGTTCGGGGGCTGGGAGCCGGGATAGCTCAAGAGGTATAGTGATTAGACTACGGGATGAATAAACAAGGAATCCTATTCGATGTCTGGCACGTACAGGAGATTTTTCTTTACTCTAAAAAGTTTACACTTGTCCTGGTGCTCAGAAGTGGGTCTATTCACTAATTGCTGCAGGTTGTTTTCTTTTAAGTGAAGAGGCCGGGACGTGAAGGTATTAGTCTCCATCTAATATCGTTAACAATAGTAAATATAAAGTTATACTTCCACTCTCCTTTATGTCTTCATTTATTTATCAGTTGACACAGTGTAACAGCTCACAAGACTCGAATCTTCATTAAAACCATTGTAAGAAGCTGAAATCTTATTAGTAGTTATATAAAAAAAAAATCTGTTCCATTTCAAGCAGTTAAATTATCATAATTTTACGTCGCGCCCTCAGGTTTTAGATGACGAAGATGAAAATCAAATTTGGGCGGAGGCTGTAAAAATATTTAAAAACAAGAGTTAATACGTGACAATGGGAGGTCCTCGAGCGTGGTGTTTCGGTAGGGACTAAGAATATTCAGCGTAAAATAAATTTCCCGTTACGAAATATTACAAAGTAATTCGAACTTAGAAGGTTTCTTTGGAATGACATAACTAAACAGCGAAAGAATGTTCAACTGTGGCAGGCACAGGACAGATAATAGATTTGTGCATCATTTATGTAGCGAAACCAGAAGATTTCTTGGGAGACTAGCGTAGATAGGACGATATTAAGAAGGATCTTCGAGAGAGCTGGTGTGGGAGTATGACTTGGATTCATCCGTTTGTGTTGAGTTATTTAAGAACTTTTTTCATGCATTTAAGGCATGTTTTCATGAGTTGCCAGGAAAGTTTACCCTCCACTGAAAACTAGTCTCCTGTTGTTGGGTACCTTCACCGAAATACGGCCAATAGCGAGTGGCAGATACATGGCTTACTGCCACAGTGGCAGTAAGCCACCATTATAATCATAATCATCATCGTCATGCACTGTGTACTGAAGGCTTTGTGGTCCGCCCGCACGCCCGTTCCTGTATCCATTGATGTGTGGATTTGGGGGCGTCCGTAATTTAAACTGCACCGTTAATGTAAGGGTACTATATGTAGCATTGTGCGACAAATGCATGTTTCAGAGCAAGGGTGGATCACACACAGCTCCTCTCTGAGTCACCTTACTGTCCCATTACAACCAGAAGCATGCACGGAAAATTGTGTCAAATGTATTACAGTAACCCGATTTCAGAAACAAAGGTTTGGGACATCCAGATTTCAAAATATAAAGGTTGCTTATTCTGTCGTCAGTTACTTATTCTAACATATGTAAAGGCCAGAGACAAAAGGTATTTTTATTAAGTACAAGTGTTGATGTTTACTGCTTAAAATTTTGGACACAATACTAGAAAATACAATTGCAATCGCCATAAAGTCTGCACAGCAGTACATCCAGGAAAAGTTTTCTATTGCTGTTGGTTTCCATTTCAGAGCTCTTGCAATCAGAGGAACGGCGATAGGGCTTCAGCCCCGCCCCCTACCACAAGGACACTAAATATAAACGAAAAACGTCTTTGTGTTTTAATAGTCTTACATGTTTTTATTCTTATTTCTGTCTGTTATGTGATAATGTTACAATCATTAGTATTGAAATTATATTACCGAGCCCAAATACTATTTGCTTACATCCCTCGCCACCCCCCCCCCCTCCCAGAAAAATGTCTCCTATGGATATCGTTCTAAGTCCTCTTCTCATGGACAAAAACTTATCGTGGGTGCACGCGTTTGTGACTAACGATATTTTACTCCGAAGGAAGAGCAAAACTGCGAATAATTTTCTGCAAAATAAAATATTTACTACTTGGGGCAGGATAAAATAATGGGTGGTAAGATATTTCCTACTTCCAGGTCTTTATAAAAAAGGAGTTCGGCTAAGAGATACAAGTTGTACGTAGATCTGCAAAATTAGAAGGTAACTAAATGTAATCGATTTATTTCCAAATTCGTTGCGAACAAACTTAAATCTTATCCCTCATAGTGTAGTGGTGATAAAATAGTAGATTATTGTGTACCTTTCTCCAGAACTTTACAGTCGCTGATATGGTCAGTTTTCTTTCTGGTCTTCCATGGAAATGCACCTTTCATTACGGAGTTCAAAACTTTCTGACACTCGGGTCTATCCTGAGCCACAATTATATAAGATCGAGTTCGCGAAAGCCTCACTCGAAATACTCGATCTTATCGAACAGGCCGATTTACTTTCTTCCGTTTGACAAAATGCCGAGAATAACAGTTTGTGCCAACAGTTCGCATGTCGCATATACTACGGTTCTTCACTATCATTCACATCCGTATCTGTCATTCTATCATCATCATCATTCTGGAAAAATAAAACTTTCTCGTTTGTCTCTACCGGTTATAATACACGTAAATAGATTCAGTTTTTTTAATAGTCAACAGAGTTAGATGAACTGTACAAAATGGAATTGACGCGGCCACTGAAAAATATATCTTATTCATAACTCAATTTCAAATTCATTCCCACCATCAGTTTCAGCCTTTATTACAAACCAAGATAGAAACGGAACACATTCTTTATATAACAAATTTTTTATCGCCAATATGAAACTTTAAAGGGATTTTTTAATTTTACGGTTCCGCCGTTTATTCACAACTCTTCGCACGTGTTTCATATACATGTAGGTACAGTACAAATTACTAGTGTGAAACTTGGGTCTGTCTTGCTTGTATCCAGCAGATGAGTGGTGCGTAGCCTAAAGCGCAGGGGAGAGGGCTCAGAGGTTCGGAAAGCAGAGTGTCCATCATGGACCATCCATACATTACAGATGTACTTACTGCGCGTGTAAACCGACCACCTGCCTGGGGAAACCAACGCTTGCCTGAGTCTTTCTGATCCCAAACAATGGACAGCAGGAAAAGTTAGTAATATGTATCTGTCCGTTGTTCGGATGTTTAAACACACACAAAAAATCTAGAAAGAAAATGAAACAATGCAGTACGCAAACCGTCGTTCACAACTCAAAATTTTATAGTTAATCATCACTTAGTGCGACACGTTTCGGCCTTATTTACGGCTATAATAAGGTTGGCCGTTATTAAGGCCGAAATATGTTGCACTGAGTGACAATTAACGGTTAGTTATAGTGTGAACGACAGTCTGTGTACTATTTTGTTTCAATGTACGCATATGCAGCGGGATGTAAAAATCAGTTTGCTCTAGGAATGGAACGGTATCGGGAAGACCACTTAATGATATGCAGAATGTACGAATAAAGCGCAGTGTCAGGGTTCAGTACGCACTATTATTTTGGAAAAGCCTTTATTCCAGAAATTAATTTACACTGAACGGAGCACTTGGTAGTAGCCCAGATAATCAAGAAATTTACTTCTTTTTACAAACTGAACTTTTGTTACCTTGTTCACAGTGCCTGAAAGTGAACCCTTCCCTCTGCCACATGAATGTAATACATACACATACGAGTATATCATATCATTTTGAAAATCATTTCAAAATTATTTCTTCGTCCAGGAGGAAGCAAGGTCAAACTGGACAGTTTGAGTAGAGGAGATAATGTAGACCATTTATTAATTTGGTCTGTTGAATTTTCAAGCGGAAGGCTCCGAGCGAATCATTACAAGTGCTACAAGATAGTAACAGCGGATTGGCGTAAGAAACATAACAAATAACAAGCCCTTGCCCTCTCAAGTACAGAATAGGCCTCTCCGCCAGCTCGGCTCGGTTCTTCAGCGATCACAAACTAACAAATGGCTTAGCACAAATAGACCTAAAATATAATAAAATACGAATGATTTTTATATATTTCAGTGATATATTAAGTTTTCAAGAAACATATTTCTGAAACATATTATGTCTGGACTCCTAAAACAGTCAACAACCTATAAGGCATTAAAGAACACATTTTAGTTATTTTACGCGGTACGCACAGCTGAAGTAAATTTATACCCACCGCAGAAGAAATACAAGCGAATCAAAATGTTTAATCAAAGCATTCGTCGAAAAAAGACGCAAAAAAAGAAGAGGAAGAAGAAGGAAAAAAGAAGCAGGAATGTAGCGAGTGTTTTTACGTATTACTGGTGGAGAACATCTTCGACTCTGAAGGTTACCACTTGATGCCCGCTCGTCCTTCTGGTATAGGTAGGCTGAAGACAAGGTAGAAGGTTAGGAAGTGATGAAGACGAAATTCTGGGGTAGGGAGTGTTTGAGTATGCAGCAAAGGAAAAAGTTGACCGAGGGGGCTGAACTCTGAATTTGGTGATTGGAGAACTCATGTCGACTGTGGTTTGCTTGTATACGACACGTGATCCCACAGCGAACAGTAAGAACAGTGCATTCAGTCTTCTTTGAGTAGTTCACTGCATGAATCGTCACCTGGTAAAAAATACGTCGGCGTGGAAACATCCTGTGACTTTTTGGTAAGAAGAAATTCACACAAGCGCTTTTCGATGCTTGTGTAGTCTCACACAGTTTTCGTGTTCTGTTTTCTTCGTTATCAAAATATTTTGCTTGTTTCTTTTTTACTGGAATGTTACTTAGGATTTCAGCACGTTGATGTTTCCTGTTTTGTTTTTTTTTAACACTTTGCTGAATGTATATTTGTGGAACGTAACCGACGAGTGACCAAAATTTGAAATGTACTCATACAGTGAGAAAATTATTTGCCAAAGGCACTACGATACTTGCAAGGAAAAATTCGTCTGCAATTAACAACGAGAACTTAAGGATCTTGGTGATCGGTGGGAAGCGATGGAATAGTATTATTATCACAAGATACACTATTATCTGTAAGGCCAAACTTTGTAAGGTTGAAATCGAAGTATTCCATTTGGAGGAATGACAACTCTAAAATATGTAGATGAAAAAAATTACACAACACCAATGCTGAATCTATATCGGGCGAACATGATTACTTTCTTGGAAAATGCAAATTGCTTGTTCAAAACGTAGCTTAAAAGGCCCGCACACAGTATTAGCTCCAGGCTGCATTCTGTGTGTCGTAGCGGTGCATGTGAGAGAAACAAAATATTTTTATCTGTGGTATAATCTAAAGCCTAAGGGGTTCATGTCTGTGCTAAACTAACAAAAGGTTTCTAGCTGCAGTTGGACGAACTTCATAAATGCAGAAGTGCAGCCGAGGTAGAAATGTTTCTCCGTGGTATAAGAAACTTAGTACTGTTTTTGCGCTTTAGCGCAAATGTGAGAAATAGTAGAATGAAGAAACCAGCTGCACTGCTGCTCTTTCTGCAGTAAAAATTATATTAACATTTGTATTTCCTATTGTGAAAAACAATTTTAAAGGTACTGTCATCGAAGTCTCTTATCAGCATAAAATATTAACACGTTAAAAGACTAAAATTTAAGAGTATTTCTGTATCCAATGCTCCCCGATATCCGAAAAGCAGTGTTGGATTTAACGCTCCCCAGGCTTCACCCGCTTGCTCTTCTGGTCAGGGCAGTATTAAGACGACACTGTATAGAGGGCATAGGTGGGATGATACAGGACAACCGACTGAGTAGGACAGAAACCAGTTCCAGTGCCACTTTGTCCACCATAAATCTAAATCAGAATGTTCCGAGATTGAACCAGGACCTGCGCGGTGAGAGGACGGGGCTAAGCGCCTGGTCCATGGCACGGCCTTTTACTGATTGTATTTTATATAGAATATATATGTATAAATATTCTGTCCCTACTTCAAAAAGAACAGAGTATGCTTCCATTAACAGGCGGGGAGCAATCAGTTTGTTTTAAGATTCATAAGGCATGTACACATGAATACAGTATGTGGGAAAAGAACAGAGTCCCTTAATGCTACAGCAGGTAGTAGGCATACTAACCATGGAGTTTTAAAGGGTTAATAACTTTCTCTTATACATGCTACCTTCAGTTTCAACCGTGTTGTGAAAACGGGAATCATATATTTTGTGGTAACCTATAATTTCCCTCACGACAGGGTATAAACGAGTCATTTGTGGACGACTGATTCCCCTCGTCCTAGCAATTAACTGGGTTCTCGAAAACGCAAAGTTATACCTAGATATCTTCCAATAAATCCATTACCCCCTTCCTCCCCTGATGCTCCCATTTGAAAAGTGTATGCGATTAAATTATTCTTTCAAACTTAGAAGCATGTTCTTTTAACATTTATCATGTCACAGCATAAAATAGAGTGTCCATGCATTTTAAGAAATCGGTGCGTTTTTCTTTATTGAAACGGACTCTAAATCTTCCTAACTCTTTTTAAAAAGGAACAATATTCACAAGTCTGTGCAGCGCTGCATATGGTTATGTAATTGAAAAATCTAAAAGCTCTTTCCAGAATCTTTTCTGTCTTATAATTTAAATTCCTGTCAAATTTACTCTGTATTTTAGGTAAACAGTGACAGGGTTTTATACATATGAGTACTGTAGGAACAGAGTGACTTTCGTCTAAAAAACTCGTTCAGCAAAACAGTGATAGGACTTTATATATCTGGGTATTTTAGGAACACTGTGAGAGACCTCCATAGTTTTGTATTTTAGGAGTCCAGTGACAGGCCTTTACACAGCTTGGGATGTTAGGAACCCAGCGACAGAGCCTTACACCGCCTAATATTTGTTTCATTAGGCACGTCCGCAAAATTGCGAAGGCGCTTTGACCTGGGCACCCCAACCTGGAACTCCCAGTTGGTGCCTTCTTAAAGTTTTTCCCACTAAAATATTATAATCTTTTTTTTATCTCCCGTCACGCGTCCTACGTTCCCTAGAAATCGTATCTTTATCATACAAACTGATGAAACTTTTCTGATTTTATTCATCGTCCTGCTTCTTTTTTCACTCTTTCCCTATATTCCCTTCGGCACCTAGTTATAAGAAACTATGAACATGCTCTTGTTATTCGCTTGAGCCGGGACGTTCAACATGCGAATTTCGACCAAATTCCGTCCGTGTGAAACCAAGTTCCTGCTCGCCTGAGATTTGTAGAAAGAAAAATGTTTACTACCCTTATTAAGCCGTCGTATGTTAACGAGTAGGCCGGTAGCGTCTAGTCATTTCCTGCTGCTTATATATTAGTGCTGAAATATCGACATTTTTTGAATAGCAAACAGGTTATAATCTACCTTACCATTGTTATCAGTAAAAACACCTTTGCGGTCCGCAAATATGAGGATTTCTGATCATATAGCCCATTTTTTAAAAGCTTGATGTCACTACCTTAGGACGAGAAACCAAGTTTCATAGTCGTAAAGAATAGGTAAAATACAGTTTTGGGCACTTCATCTTTAGATTTTTAGACGGGAAAGAGGGAGATAAATTACTTCACCAACTGTTCTTTAAGTTCAATAAAACAAAGAAGCAGCAGCATGTACTTTACTTACTCAGCTGTCTCCTGTGTCCACTGGGACAGATGTACGTGCATGTACAAAAAGTAGTTGGCCTCTCTTATCAAAACATCTACCCATCGCACATACATACCCTTTTGTGTGAGAGCTAGTCTGCATAATTATCAGAGAGATACTCTGGATACTGCCCATTATAAGCTCAAACTCGCACCACTTTACCGTGTTTCACCAGCGCACCCCCTTTGGGTTATCCGATCTTTCTGCTCGGTTTCTTTAAATACTGAAGCATGTCACAATGTTTCGTTCATTTACATTAATGTATGAGGTAACCGTAGACCTACTGCATGCTGCACAAACCGGATCAGTTTCCGTGTTTCTTAGCTACTCTAATACCGATATACACGTACTTTTAAAAAATGAGTGCGTGATATATTCTCTATTATTGCTGGAACGCTGCTGTTGCGAGTAGTAAAGGATTCAGTACGACAACCAACGGATGGTGACTGAAAAACGTAACAAAAATATTTTCACTATTAATAGTAATGATAAAATGTGTCAAATATATATTTTAGCATAGCATTGCCTTCAATATGCAATCAAGCGAACTGCGTCTTGGTTTTTTAGGAATAAAGTTAATTTCGGTGCCTCCCACACTTGTCTAAATCTTTAAATGAAATGAACAAAAATATTATCGAGACATCCAGTAGAATCAACAATAGCGACAGTGAGATCAGAATAATTTCCTCTGCTGTAATAAGACAGCATGCAGGCCTGTCGCTTTTATGTTACGTGCATTGTTACAGACGTTCATCAAGCTACTGGGTTTGACCAACAATGTACAAATTGTTTACAAGTCTGACATAAAGTAATAATTAATATATATTATTTTATGGTACATTGGTGATTTCCTCAAATAAGAAGTTATAAGTATTTGTAAATAAAGTAGTATATTCATCCTTGAACATCAAACATGAATCCCACAGATCGTTTATCGGATAGCGTCCGAAATGCCATGGCAGGTAGTTAGTCTTCGGTCGGATTTACGGTGGACAAACTGGCACAAAAATATGATTTTTTTCAAGCACTTCTGTTTTACTCTGTCAGTATCAGTCCAATATTTCTCCATACCCACAATTTAGTCATCTACCGTCGACACTATACAGAAGTCGAAGGTGCAAAGCCGTGTTAAAAACAGACGATCACTCTTCCCTGTCATGAGTCACATAGATTATTCCGCATCCACTTTCGAATTTTATAATATTCCATCTACGCCAGAACACCAAAAGCCAGTCTGTTTCCTTCCTATGATAATTTTTTGGGCCTCTGTCTTTCTCATTTATGTCCTGCATTTATCTTCCCCAGTCATCTTTCGCACTTGACAGGAACACAGCAATAAATCATTAACTTGCGCGTAATAAGCCTACAACTATAAGTTTGAGGAACTTCATGTACTGTAAATTAGATCAGAGCAATTAAAGTAAATTAATCGACGTTACCCCTTACGTCAGAACTACGCTACATCATATATGTACACACACATTTTACGTTTACAGGCTTCATTTGCTCATGATATAAGGAAGAGGTTGAAGTATGAGTTAATATTTTTTGCTCGAGTACAGGTAAGAAGCATGGCTGAGGAAAATCATAAAGAAGGATGGATCCAAGCTGCAGACATGAAAATCCTTAGAGCCGTGAAAATACGTAACAAAGAAGATGGAAGTAGAAATGAAAATACAGGTAAGACACTAACTGCGAATAAATGTGATAGTATGTGATAGCAAATATGCGGGGCCTGAGATAACTGGTGGGAACAAACTGGACAAATAATAGATGAAAGAATTGGAAAGAAAATTATTAAACCCAAATTGATGGGTAGAAGCGAGAAAAGATTGTGACCTAAACCGTGAAAGAGTAAGAAGAGTGGAGGTAACAAGTAGTTTTGAACGAGCCTGGTTGCCTACGACGTTCACAGTGATCTGGTGGAAGGTAAATGGGATCTGTCTTAGGGTTAAAGAGATCGGAGCGTGAAACTGATCACTTTTTTAACGTGGTGTCAAGGTTAGATCTGCGTTGAAATTACCACATCTTTGCTTGGGATCAAACAGGGGGACAGCACACGTTTACTTGAGTTATAAGAAGTTAATCACTTATAAAATAAGGTGGCTATCAGGACTGGGAAGGGTTTATACCGGGTGGCGCGGAGCCGACCGACACATTTCAAATTTGAATACTGCGCCGGCGCAATAGCTTGTTGTGGTTGGCGGGAAGGGGAACGGTAGAGAAGAGGACGCCATTTCGTATGGTCAGTCGCAATGGATCGTTGGAACGTGCAACAATGTTCGG
>JGI20166J26741_11361115_pt1 | contig 13910 bp, 6 predicted proteins | sample TergutCu122P5_FD_26741 | JGI IMG/M metagenome (IMG submission 26741)
GCATCAAAAGTATATACCACCGAATCATTCACATTGATATATTTATAATCTGTTTCCGAAGCTCTTATTCTTACTTTCATCTTCGATAATTCGGGAATGGAAGCAATCAGCATATTACTCCAAACCCTGTCGCCAACCTTGTTTTTTAGATCGGTCGCATAGTTAATCCCTAATATCGCCAAACCTGATTTTGGAGCCTTTACGGTCAGGGCGTTCAAACGTTCTTTCATCGTGAGAAGCCTTTTAGTGATGCGGCTGATTCGGAGTTCACCTCTTTTGATTTCCGATTTATTAATAACGTCGAGCGCACGTAATTTATTGTCGTATTGCCGTTTTTGGATGGCCGCTCTTTTCAGTTCCAATTCCTTTATCTTACGAATATTTGGCGGAGAATAGATTAATTGAAGCGAATCCAACTGGGCAATTTTAGTATTGGCATTGTTGTTTTCCACTTGTGCTTCCAGCAAAGCGTACTGCATATTCAAATTTGCCTTCGTTATGTTTAATTCCGCCTTAGCATTTTCTAATTCAATCAGTTGGTCTTCATAATCCGTTTGCAATTCCTGAAATTCGATTTTGCATACGGTATCGCCCTCGTGAACATAAGTTCCGTCGTCGATCAGATAGGTGATTGTTCCCTGCGTATTGGGCGGGCAGATGGCTGCGGAGGTTCTGACCGGTACGGCGAAGCCATCAACGGTTAATGAATTTTCAAAATTTGCATGCTTCACCGTAAAAGTCGGAACATCCTTATCTTTATCCGCAGAACAGGAGCTGAAAAAGATGAACAAAAAACAGATGAAAAAAGAATTTGAGTTCAACACAAAACCATTCTTAATTTTAACGGTGCAAATATAATCATAAATCTTTATTATTTTATTTTCTCTCAGGAATCGTAAAAATTAAAGGCTTCTCCCTTCTGAGCATTTTTGCTGCTTCGCCTGTCAGCCACAAGTACCAGTCGCTGGGTTTGCCGTCCATGTTGACAAATTTTGCGGTATTACTTACCGGCGGATTGTCGGAACATTTGAAAATGGCTGTTCCTTCGTTTACTTCATCAAACATGGCTATATACAACATGGTGGCTCCGGCGTTGATTGCCGTAGAAATTTGTTGCCAATAGAAACGCCCGCCCTGACGGGGAATCGATCCCGAAGGTTTGACATCGTCAGGAAATTCAAACCGGCTGAGGTTATGCCAACTGAAACCGGGGCAGACGCAAGGCGCATAATCAATATGATTTTCTTTACACCACTTTATATCTGCCAGAATGACATCGCGATAACGATCCATGTCGTTGTGCAGCAAAGGAGTAAACCTCTGTACCATCCATGGCATAACTATATCGGCCTTCCGGATAATGTCATGTAAATAAGGATCGGGAGTGCAATCGGCATTCAAATCCCTCCAAAAAGTCGGTACGCCCAACATCACGCTACATCCTCCATATTCAGGATCATTTTTCAAAAAATCTATAAATCGTTCGATGCCGATATTCCGAATATTGTAAGGTCGATCGGGAAATCCCAAGCCCCAAATGGCAACCAAAGGTTTACCGTTAAAAAAAAGATAAGTCTGCGTTCCTTTTTGATTGGTTACTTTCAATGAATCTACCAGATATTTCCAATCTTCAATTAAAGATGAACAATCTTCGCCCGAACGTTTCAATCCTGAAAGATCGTACATCACGGCGATGGCTCGTCCATATTTCGAAGCGGCCTCAAAGGCATCCCGGATGACAGAACTGTTTTTACGGGCTTCCGGCCTTGCCGCGCTGAAAAAACGCTGCATGAAGACGCCGTCCAATCCGTATTCTTTCATCCACCTGAAATGAAGATCAATCGTACTTTTGTCGGTAGAACTGAAAAAACGGGCTGTTGTTCCGTCGGATAATTTCAACCCTGTAGGATAAGTTTTTTCATATTCACTGACATCAGGCCACATATCAATCCTGATTTGATTTTCATCAGGATACATCACTCCGTTGGCAGGAACTCTGAACCAACCCTGATAGCCTGCCATTACCAATCCTTTATAAGAAGGATAGAGAGTCGTTTTACTGTGGCGGTTTGCAGCTTGAGTTGTAAAACCCAGAATAAATAGCGTTGATAACAAAATAAAGAAGTTTTTCATGATCAAAAATTTTAATTGATTATTTGTGCAAAAATAGGTTTTAAAGATTAATAAATACATTAATAAATCATTTAATTTTTTTTTCAATGATAAAAATTATTAACTATTCAAAAGAAAATTTGATTTTTTCTTTCATATATGAATTTTTCTTCCTACATTTGAACAATAATTTTGCGTTCTGTTGTTTAATCTGTAAATGAGCATTTCATTCAAAATACGTTGCCGGTACTTCATTTGGGCCGTCATTTTCGGCTCTTGTCTGTATGTATCTACTCCCATATCTTCATTTGCCCAAAATTTGAGATATGGTCTTGGATTCAGTTCGTTTGAAGTTGTACAGGAAAAACGCACAAGTTTAAATTTATCTCCCTTTAAAAATCTATTTTTTTCCAACGGGTTTTCGTTGTCGTTCAATATGTTTTTGCATGCTGCGCCCGAATATAATTTCGGATACGTTTTCCGAATTATTGGAAAAAACAATCAACATTTGGATTTTTTAGCCACTCCCGATAAATTAACGGTAGTTAATTCCGAAGATAAAGTCTTAGCTGATGTGCCTATCTCAGAAGCAAGCAGGAATTTTTCCGATTTCTTTCTTTTTCAACTCGATTTGGATATTAAAAGCAATACATTAAAGATTTCCATAGGAGGAAAGGAATTTTCCAACAAGATCCCGTCATTAGAATCTTTTAATGAAGTAGGCATATTTTTTGGAAAATGTAATCACCCCCAATATCTGACCAGCGACGTTCCGAAAATGATAATCAAAGATATCCGGATAAATAATATAGATAAAGATTCCGTTTACTATTGGAAACTTTCAAAGCATGTAAAGGATGGCGTTTATGATGAATTGAAAAATCAGTTTGCCAAAGTCGAAAATCCCCAATGGTTGCTGGACACTTACGCTTTTTGGAATAAAAAAATCAGTTTTAAAACCTTAAGAAACCCGCAAATAGCTTACAATTCCGATGATAATACGATTGCCGTTGCAGACAGGAGGAGTTTTTTCGTTTATAAACCACTCACCAACAATCTTCTCCAAAATTATTATTCATCGGGATTTGTTCATAGCGATTCGCCTAATCAATTAGTATATAACCCATTGGATAGTACGTACTATTCCTATTGCTTTTCAAGAACCGACGGCAGTAATGTTGCTTCCTACAATGTTTCAAATCATTCTTGGAATAATAACAACTTTAGAGAAATAAACAAAGAGTTTTGGCATCACAACCGGTTTTTTTCGCGCAAGGAAGATTGTATTTATCTTTTCGGAGGTTATGGGCAACACCAATACAAGAACATTGTAAATAAGTATTCGTTCAAAACTGGGAAATGGGAAAAGTTGCAATTCAGGGACGAGCAGATTCCCCCCCGTTATTTGAGCGGATTGGGCGTAATTGATGAAAACAGGATTCTCATTTTCGGTGGATATGGAAGTATCAGCGGACAGCAATTTTTATCTCCCAAAAATTATTATGATCTGTATCAAGTCAACATCCCTGATTTAACTGTAAGAAAAATATGGGAAATGGAACCTCCGAAAGACAAGTTTGCAATATCTAACTCCATGATAGTAGATACTTTAAATAAATGTTTTTATGCCCTTTGTTTTCCGCAAAATCAATATGAAACAACACTTCTTTTGACAAAATTCTCTTTGCAAAAACCCGGATATGAAGTAGTGTCCGACAGTATCCCTTTCTATTTTAACGATATATTGTCATACGCCGATTTATTTCAAAACAAGAAAACCGGCGAATTGTATGCCATCACTTTTTCTGCTCTTCCCACCGACTCATTGTCAACGGTATCTATTTACTCGCTGGTATTTCCTCCTTTAGAGCAAATTGATGTATATCAACATATTAACAATATGCTTGGGCTGGGAAATTCTCGTTTTCTGTTTATTGTTATTTGTACTTTTTTAGTAATTACATCACTATTCGTTTATTTATATCTACGGAAGAAAAAAATCAAATACCAAATTGAGCAAGAGAACGAATCTACTATCGATCCGCTTACCGGCGCCGGAAAAGAAGACGCAACAATTGCCGGAAAAGACAGGGAAATAAATAAAAAGCAAGCGATAATTCTTTTTGGGGGATTTAAAGTAAAAGATAAAGAAGGAGTTGACAAAAGCAGGGAATTTACGCCCATGTTGCGTCAACTGTTTCTTTTAATTCTATTGAATACATTTGATGAAGATAGAAGAGGCATTTCGTCCATCGAACTTGACGATACTATATGGCCTAATAGAAACCACATAACAGTTAAAAATACCAGATCTGTAATGATTTCCATGTTACGGAAGTTATTCGAAAATGTAGGTCAAATGAATATTGAACTTGTTAATTCCCATTGGATTGTAAAATTAAGCGATGATATTTACTGCGATTACAGCAAAGCGCTTTCATACATGCAAAATTTAAAGAACGGCGAAAACCGGAAGAAGGAAGAGGTAATGAAATTGCTGAATATTGTATCCTCGGGCGAGTTATTGCCTGATATTCAAGTAGAATGGGTGGACTCTTTCAAAGCAAATTTTGCCAACGAATTGATTGATTTACTGTTAGAGGTCAGTAAACGTAAAGAATACGCCTTTTCACCCACTGAACTTATTTCTATAGCCGACACCTTATTAATATATGATGTTTTAAATGACGACGCTTTAAAACTCAAATGCAAATCCTTAATTAAAATTGGAAAAAACGGATTAGCCCAAACCACCTATAATTCTTTTGTAAAACAGTACAAAATTTTATTTGGAGACCAATATAAATATACTTTTTCCCAAATTATTTCATAATTTTTATTATTTTCCCGAAAATTTTTTCTTTATTAAGCGTTTTTTAATCTTTTTATTAATTCCCTGCTTGTATATTTGTAGAAAATATTACAGCCATGAGAAAAAATTTTTATTATTTACTCGTCATTTTTGTAAGTTTTGTTGCCTGTTCAAAAAAAGGAACGGAAGCTTCCCAAGAGGTTAACCTGTTTATCGGTACCGGAGGACATGGACATACTTACCCGGGAGCGGTCGTTCCTCACGGGATGGTTCAGTTAAGCCCCGATACCCGCACAAACGGTTGGGATGCATGTTCGGGCTACCATTACGACGACTCAAGCCTTATCGGTTTCAGCCATACGCACTTGAGCGGAACGGGAATAGGAGATTTAGGAGACATTTTATTTTTACCTTATACAAACGAATTAAAAACCATAGCTCCAAACGGAGATGATAGAGATTCTACTTTCGGATCGGCCTTTTCACACCAAAAAGAAAAAGCGACTCCCGGATATTACAGCGTTCATTTAGAGGATTACAATATGGATGTTGAATTGACGGCAACACGCCATGCCGGTTTTCACCGTTATACCTTTCCGGCGTCTCCCCAAGCAGGATTATATATCGACTTGACACGAACCATTCACAACCGGCGTTTGGTCGCTTCGGAACTGGTAGCGCTTAGCGACCATGAAATACAAGGAATGAAACAGGTAGCCGGTTGGGCGCCTAATCGTTACGTCTATTTTTATGCCCGTTTCTCCGAACCTTTTACATGTAAGGTGGAGGAAAACAAAAAAGCGTATCTTCTATTTGGAGAAACAGCCAAAGGCAAACAAATCTTAGCCAAGGTAGGTATCTCTTTTATAGATTGCGAAGGAGCAAAAAACAATTTAGAGAAGGAAATTGCGGATTGGGATTTTAATTCTGTGCGAAAACGGGCGCAAGATGTATGGGATAAAGAATTGTCGAAAATAGACATTCAGACAAATAATACTAAAGACAAAAGGATTTTTTATACCGGATTATACCACGCTGCCTTGCAACCGGTTGTTTCTTCCGATGTCGACGGCCGGTACCGCACCATGGATAATCGCATTTATCGGGATACCGCTTACGTCAATTATGCAGTCTTTTCACTTTGGGATACTTTCCGCGCTTTACATCCTTTAAACACCGTTATTTCGCCGGAAGAAAACCAGGCAATGATTCGTTCCCTCATCCGGAAATACGATGAAGGCGGTCTTTTGCCGATGTGGGAACTAATCTCCAATTATACGGGCTGTATGATCGGATACCATGCGGTTTCGGTAATCGTTGACTCCTATATGAAAGGCGATCGGGATTTTGATGTAAATAAAGCATACGAAGCCGGCTTGAAATCTTCGGTTTACGATACGATCCATGTTTCTCCCACAATCGACCGTAACATTTTACTTCATAATTTGATGCCGGTCGGCAAACAATACAAAAATACAATAGGCTATATTCCTGCCGAAGTCGAACACCAATCCGTAGCACGAGGTCTGGAGTACGCGTATAATGATTGGCTTATCGCTCAAATGGCTAAAGATTTAGGACATCAGGACGACTATACGCGGTATATGGGTCTAAGTAAAAACTATGTCAATTATTATGATTCTTCGAGCGGATTTATGCGGGGGAAAATGCAGGATGGCTCTTGGCGGACGCCCTTCGATCCCCGCGCTTCCAACCACAACAGCGACGATTATTGCGAAGGAAACGCATGGCAATGGACCTGGTTTGTTCCCCACGATATCGAAGGTTTGGAAAAACTGATGGGCGGCAGAGAAAAATTAACCCTGAAACTTGATTCTTTATTTTCCGTTTCATCCGAATTGACCGGAGATAACGTTTCGGCAGATATTTCCGGAATGATTGGGCAATATGCGCACGGAAACGAACCCAGCCATCAAACGATTTTTATTTATAATCAAATCGGACAGGATTATAAAGCGCAGAATCTGATCGATCAAGTCTTGCAAACCCTGTACTTCGACGACCCGAACGGATTGTCCGGCAATGAAGATTGCGGACAGATGTCGGCTTGGTATGTGCTCAACAGCATGGGATTTTATTCCTATTGCCCCGGCATTCCATCTTATGTCATTGGACGGCCGCTGTTTGACGATGTGAAAATCAACCTCGAAAACGGAAAGGTTTTCAAAATTCATACTGTTAACAACAGTCCAACGAATAAATATGTTCAATCCGCCAAACTCAACGGAAAAGTTTTGGATAAACTGTTCTTTTCCCACAAAGACCTGATGGACGGCGGAACATTGGAAGTTGCTATGACAGATAAACCCGTAATGTAGTTAGATAATATATTAAATTTATTAAATTATGGAAAGGGAAAACAAATTTGACAGTTCTTGAAAAAGCGTATGTTTAATTGAGGTTGTCTACGAAAAGTATTTTTGCACGTCATTGCGAGGGCGAAGCCCGAAGCAATCCATTGAAAATAAGCAATCTGGATTGCTTCGCCTGACGGCTCGCAATGACGGCTTAGGCTTTCAAGACAGCCTCCGTCAGAGAGAGTAAGAATTAAAATCAGTTATTATTAACAAAAAAAAACCATGTTTTATGAATCATGTTTCAATTAAAAAAACAAAGTTCGTTATTGTTTTGATGTGTTTGCTGCTTGGTTTTTCCCAATGGACAACCGCTCAAAACAATGTGGTCAGAGGTAAGGTGACGGATGCAGTCACGGGAGAAGCTGTTCTGGGCGCCAATGTCATTCAGAAAGGCGCAAGCAATGTGGGAACGGCAACCGACGAAAATGGTAATTTCACCCTGAATGTACCCGGAAACGCTACCCTTGTTGTTTCCTATTTGGGTTATCTTTCCCAGGAAATAAAAGTAAACAATCAAAGCAATTTGAGTATCAAGCTATCGGAAGACAACCAGATGCTTCAGGAAGTAGTTGTCACCGGTTATGGAGGAACACAAAGGAAAATTGATTTGGCAGGTTCCGTTTCATCTATTAACAACAAACAATTGACGATTACGAAAAACGAAAATGTCGTCAATATGTTGGCCGGAAAATTGCCGGGTGTGCGTATCACGCAACGGACATCCCAACCGGGAGAATACAACACTGTGATAGATGTTCGCGGCTTCGGCGAGCCCTTATTTGTTGTAGACGGCGTTCCACGCGATAAAGGTTTCTTTGCCCGAATGGATGCGGAAGAAATTGAATCCATAGATTTGTTGAAAGACGCATCGGCAGCTATTTACGGAATCAGAGCGGCAAACGGCGTTCTGTTGGTCACAACCAAAAAAGGAACGGCGCAAAGCGGCAAGGTGGATGTCTCTTACAGCGGACAGGTCTCTTTTCAACAAATGCTTAACATTCCGGATGGCTATAATATGTATGAATGGATGACGCTGAGAAATGAGCAAAATTACAGAGATTTTAACAACATGTATTTTGCCGGCAAACCTCCCGTACACACCGACGACGAAGTGAAAGCGGCGCTCACGGCAAAGAACTACAACTGGCAGAAAAGGATTTTTAGAGACGTTACTCCGCAAACAAAGCACAATCTGACCATCAATGGAGGTACTGAGACGCTTCGTTATTTCTTTAATATGGGGTACATGCGTCAGGACGCATGTTACACGAGCGGCTCTCTATGGGCGGATGCATTAAATATCAGTTCAAGTGTGGATGCGAAGATTGTCAAAGGATTAACTTTGAGCACGATTATTCGTGGAACATTTAACAACAGACACCTTCCGGGCGGTACGCAGTGGGACGACTATAAAGCGGCGTTTCTCGTCTATCCGGGAACTCCGTTTTATGCCAACGACAACCCCGATTATCTGAATGGTTATACGAGGTGGAGCAGTGAGTTTACCAATTTGATCGGAAAAACGGACAGTAAGTATGTAGGATATAAAGTTAACAACGATCGCAGGATCAACGGAACAGCGACAATTACTTATGAGATACCGGGCGTGAAAGGTTTATCGGTAGCGGGCAGTTATGATTATATGTTCAATCTTCCCGACGAAACTCAATACGGCAAGAAATACAATACCTACTCGTATGATGTGAATACGGATACCTACACGGTATATAAAGTGGAAGGCGGAGCCTATTCAACCGTTCAACGCCAGATGTGGCTTTCTACCGCTACTAACATGCAATTGAGAGCAGCCTATAAAAACCGTTTCGGAAAACACTCGGTAGATGCGCTCGGAGCTTATGAAGAGGCTTATGATTCATGGGGCACCGGTTTCTATGCCAAACGTAATATGATTGTAAACTCCGATGCTATAAGTCTCGGAGAAGGCGATGGTCAATCCGGCGGGGGCGACAGACCGATCGAGAGAGCGCAGCGCGCATTTATCGGAAAAATAAACTACAGTTATGCCGACAAGTACCTGCTGTCGGTTACAGGACGCTACGAAGGCAGTTCGCGCTGGCCCAAAGATTCACGCTGGGGTTTCTTCCCCGGTGTTTCGGTAGGATGGCGCTTAAGCGAGGAAAATTTTATCAAAAATAATTTAGGATTTGTATCCAATCTTAAGTTGAGAGCATCCTACGCAAAAATTGCAGATCAAGGTAATGCCAGCGATTATCCCGATATTTATGTAGGGTATAATCTAAACAATAATCAACTTGGCTGGATTTATACGCCGGGATCGGGACAATCGACAAGCACAGCGATAAGAGGCGCTTCAGCCAACGCAATTCCTAATCTCAACAAGACATGGATTAAAGTGACCACGCAAAACGCGGGTTTGGATTTTGGATTCCTGAAAGACAGGATATCCGGATCAATAGACTATTTCCAACGCGACCGCACCGGTTTGATGGCTAACAGCAGCGCCATTATTCCCGGAACGGTCGGCGCCAGTTTACCTCAGATAAATATTAATGCAGACCGCAATTACGGGTATGAACTGGAATTGATGTTCCGCAATCGTGGCCGCGACTATGATTATTATTTCGGAGGTCAGTTTTCATCCACGCGCAGAACGAACAGGTATGTGCAGGAAACTCCTGCAAGCAATTCGTATGATAACTGGAAAAACCGCTATGCATACCGGTTTATGAAAGATGATATGTGGTGGTCAAGAAAAATGGAGGGAATGTTCACCAGTTTACAGCAAGTCCACAGCTTCACAACCTATCCCATCAACCAGGACTACCTGCCCGGAGATTGGTGGACGAAGGACTGGAATGGAGACGGCATAATCAATGACGACGACCAATATCCTGTAGCTACCAAAGGCTTGCCCTGGATGAACTACGGATTAACAATGGGAGGAAGCTTTAAAAATTTCACCTTAGACGTCAGTTTTCAAGGTACTTTAGGAGTTTGGACCCAATTGTCAGAAATATTTGTCGAAGCTTTACCTTTTGGCGGGCAAAACAGTATGAACTGGTTCTTAGACCGGTGGCATCCGGTAGATCCTAAAGCCGATTACTGGAATCCGAACACGCAATGGGTTTCCGGATATTATCCTTTGACGGGTGGAGACGGTCGCAGACAATATTCAAACGGAATCATGAATGCTTCATACCTTCGTATGAAAACCCTGGAATTAGGTTATAATGTACCGAAAAGCGTATTGACGCAAATGAAAATGAAAAATCTGAGAATATATGTCAATGGGTGGAACTTGCTGACATTCACACCCTTGCGCAATGTTGACCCGGAACGTCCGAGTTCGACTCAATACGCAAACGGTTCTGATGGTGGAGCAGATAAGATGTATGTCTATCCTAACGACAAATCATATACTGTTGGATTAAGAGTTACATTCTAAAATAATTAAATAGTATGAAAAATAAAAGTTTATTTATATTGATTGCCCTGGTTGGCGTTGGTTTCCTTTCATCATGCGTTGATTTGGATTTGAAACCCAAAGGGCTGCTGGGCGAAGCTGAACTGTTTGGTTCCCCTGCAGGAATTGATAAATATTTTGCCGGCATCTACGGTTGGTTGCCTATCGAGGATTTTCTCTTTCAGCAGAACAATGATAAAGGATATCGCAACACAGGCAATTTGACCGGCACCGGCGATGCCTGGGGAACATGGGAAGCCCAGAAAAATATGCAACAGACCATGAGCGCCGAGTTTTGCGCCGGTCCGCAGGTGAACAACGATGGTCCCGATTTTTGGCGGTATAACCGTGTTCGTGATGTGAATGTCTTCATCAATAATTTCCCGAAATACAAGAGTCTTTACACCGATGCCAACTACAATGCTTATTTGGGCGAGGCTCGTTTTCTGCGCGCTTTTCTCTATTTCGGAATGGTGAAACGTTACGGCGGAGTGCCCATTATCTCAGAAATTCAGGATCCGTTGAGTACTGATTCTACTGCGTTGTGGGTTAAGCGCAACACCGAATATGATGTCTATAAGTTCATCTACGACGATCTGAAGTTTGCCAGCGCTAATATGAGTAGCACACCCAATAAATATCGCGGCACCAAATGGACTGCCCTTGCTTTGCAGTCGAGAGCCATGCTTTATGCGGCAACGATTGCCAAATATACGCAGTATCTTAATTATGCAGGGCAACCCGCGTATGAGCAAGGTTTGGCAGGAATCAGCCCCGATAAAGCCAACGAATTTTTCCAGTATGCTTACGATGCAGCTAAGGAGTTGATAGAAAAAGGACCTTATACGTTATATAATCTTAATTCAGATTTAGCTCAAAATTTTCACGATTTGTTTTTAGATCAAAGCGACGCGAATAAGGAAACCATTTTCATGAAGAGTTACGTATCTCATGATCTCTTTGCTCGCGAGGCTTTCCTGATTGGTCATAATTGGGATGCGTTGATGCTGCCGAATTCTCCGAGAAACCCTCTGTCTAATTTTGTGGGAAGTCAGGCTTATCCTTCATTAACAGCTATGCGGTATTTTGAAGGTTTTCCCAGCCTTGTTGCAGCAGACGGCACGCCGAAACGCTGGGACAATCTCACCGACTTCAAGGCGAACATGGAACCCCGTATGCGCGGCTGTATGTATTTTAACGGCGATAAGCTGAGGGGAATTACATTCGATATCAGGCGAGGGCTGTACAAAACTTACACATGGACTGCAGCACAGGCTGCAAACGGAGTCAATAACGATCCGCCTAATTTGAACGGCAACCGCATACTGGGCGGCGATGCGAACACAAAGTACACGCTTACCGCCGACCAGGTTTCAAAGATGCATAATATGCCGGTGCTGAATGATGGGACGAATAATTTTATTTATGTTATCGGCGACCATGGAATTACAAGCGGTACCGGTCAGGAAAATAACTGTCTTACAGGCGCATACGTCCGCAAATATATTAATGAGACGAGAACCGATATTATTAAAGAACATACCAGTTTCCAACCATGGATTCAATTCCGGTTGGCCGAAGTCTATCTGAATTTTGCAGAAGCCGCTTATGAATTAGGTAAAAAGAGCGAAGCGAACACGTATATCAACAAAATTCGCACACGTGCAGGCTGCAAGCAACTTGATATTTCCGAAAACGCTGCCGACGTGAACCAATGGGATTATACGGCTACCCAATCGGTCTATAACATCCCTGTAGGACTTCAGTTTATCCGCGATGAACGCTACCGTGAATTGTGGGGCGAAAACCAGCGCTGGTTTGATTTACGCCGCTGGAGAGTCGCCGACAAGGTTTTATTAAACTTTAAGCCTCGCATTCTCGGGAGTTATTACATCCTGGATGAAGATAAATACATTTTGATGGACGAACAAGAAATGGGCAATAGAACATGGAATGCTGCAAAGCAATGTTACTATCAGGCAATTCCTCAGGGTGAAATCAATAACAACAATAATCTTTTGCCTAATAATCCATTTCGTTAATGTTTAACTTTTAAAATAGAATTTTTATGAAAAAAATATTTTTTATAGTTTTAGGAGTAGTCGCTCTGATGAGTTTTCATTCATGTCTTCCGCTCGACAATTATGATGCACCCAGCAGCACATGGGACGGCACGGTGACGGATTCTTACACGAATGCGCCGTTGATTACCGCTCAAGACGAATGGCAAATGAATATATGGGAAAGAAGTTGGACGGGACAGCCCCATGGCGCTACCGCTTCACAACAGTTGCGAATCAAGCAGGATGGCACCTATCAGAATACAAAATTGTTTGACGGTACATACGATCTTATTCCTAATGGCCCGTTTTGGCCGATAGATACGATTAAAGGTCTTGTATTGAAAAATCATTTGACGTATAACTATACGGTTACGCCATATCTTCAGATCGTGGATTTCAAAGCAGAATATTACAAAAACGGAGTGGATTCGATAAGATTTACGTTCAAGATAAAAGCGCCTGTATTGACAGGTCCCAAGGGAACAGCGCTTCCCCGCCTTTATCAAATCAGGGCTTTTTTGAGTCTGACACCGTACGTAGCGGGAAACAACGGCTCGCTCGGTCCTAATGAATATACCGCTAAGACCACAATGAATACAAGTTTCAGCGAAGCCAAAGGCGTATATGTCGAATGTGCAAACAACAATAATTTTGCTTGGGCCAATATATTAGATGCTAATAATACAACTCAGACAATTAAGCTATCTACACGGGTAAAAAGTCAATACACCTATAATGTTCGTGTGGGAGCTTCTGTGTATGACACTTTCCAAAAGATGTGTTATTCGCCGATAATCTATAATATTGCAATTCCATAAACAAACTGTTCTCTTATTGAGAAAACCGGAAAAGATTGTCTTAAACCAATATAATAACTGTTTTTTTTATATTCGGTTTGAGGCAATTTTTTTTTACAATCAGTTCGCCATATCAGAACGCTGCGCTTCCCCGCATTTTACGAACATAATCAATGGACACGTTGGCAAAATCTGCAATCATTTCGTCGGTCAGATTTTTACGCAGCATATTTATTATTATTTGATTTATACCACGCTTTTCACCACGCTTTTCACCACGCTTTTCACCACGCTTTTCACCAC
>JGI20166J26741_11363337_pt1 | contig 13910 bp, 9 predicted proteins | sample TergutCu122P5_FD_26741 | JGI IMG/M metagenome (IMG submission 26741)
TAAAGGGGGAGATGGAAGTGGCAAGAAGACGAGGAAGAAGACGTAAGAAGCTACTGGATGACCTTAAGGACAGGAGAGGATATTCTCATTTGGAGGAGGCTCTGAATCGCACTATGTGGAGGCATCGTTTTGGAGGAGGTTTTGGACCTGTCTTCAGACAGAATACTGAATGAATGAATGAATGCATTCAAGTTTCGACGAATGTCCAAAGTCTCCGACAGATTTCTTGCGTTGCACAATTTTCCTATACTTTGAAAATTCAGCAAGAAATTATTGATCCTAATTTGAATTGAGCGCACAGGTTTGTGTACATGTAAAGTTGAACTGAGAATACAATTCATGACACAGGCATTCTATATGGAAAACACAGTTAGGGTACACGCATGTGCGTAAGGTCCTTTGAGAACACAATTCGGTACATGTTCATATGATCTGTTGAGAAGCGAATTCTGTACATGTGCATAAGATCATTTTAGAACAAAGTTCTGTAAATGCGCATAAGATCATTTGAGAACAAATTCCTATACATATGCATAAGATCATTTTAGAACAAAGTTCTGTACATGTACATAAGATAATTTGAGAACAAAGTTTTGTACATATGCATAAGATCATTTGAGAACAAAGTTCTTTACAAGTACATAAGATAATTTTAGAACAAACTTCTGTACACGTACGTAAGATCATTTTAGACAAAGTTCTGTACATGTACATACGATAATGTGAGAAAAAAATTTATGTACTTTTGCATAAGATTATTTGAGAACAAAGTTTTGTACATGTACATTAGTTAATTTGAGAACAAAGTTCTGTCCATGTGCATAAGATAATTTGAGAACACAATTCTGTGCGTGTGCATAAGGTCATTTTAGAACACAGTTCTGTGCTTGTGCATAAGATCATTTGAGAACACAGTTCTGTGCTTGTGCATAAGATCGTTTGAGAACACATTTCTGTACGTGTGCATAAGATCATTTGAATACACCGTCCTGTGCTCTGCATACTATCATTTGAGAACAAAGTTCTGCGCTCTGCGTACGATCATTTGTGAACACAGTTCTGTACATGTGCATAAGATCATTTGGGAAAACAGTTATATACCTGTGCGTAAGATAATTTAAACCTAAATGAAGGCCAGTGGGAAGATAGGAAGCAATGGAGTCAAGGTGTCGGACAACGTAGAAAAACGTTTTGAACCCGATGGAAAGAAGAAGGCAAAAGATAATTTAAGAACAGAGTTCTGTGCTGTGCATAAGAATATGTGAGAACACAGTTGTGTACGTGTGCACAAGATCATTTGAGAACACAGTTCTTTACATGTGCATAAGATCGTTTGAGAAAACAATTCTATACCTGTGCATAAGATAATTTAAGAACCGAGTTCAGTGTTGTGCATAAGATCATTTGAGAACACAGTTCTGTACATGTGAATAAGATCATTTGAGTATACCGTTCTGTGCTCTGCATATGATCATTTGAGATCACAGTTCTGCGCTCTGCATACGATCATTAGAGAACAGAGTTCTGTACATGTGCATAAGATCATTGGAGTACATAGTTATATACACTTACGGATGGTAATTTTAGACAACAGTTATGTACATGTGCACAAGATTGGTTAAGAACACAATTCTGCACAAGTGCATAAGGTCACTTGAGAAAACAGATCTGTACATGCGCATCTGAAAACCAAATTCTGCACATGTGCATAAAATCAATTGAGAAAAGGATTATATGCATGTGCAAAAGAGAAACTGACAAAATAATTGTGTGTTTGTGCATAAGATCAATTTTAAAAAGTTATTTTCTTGTGCAAAGTATAAAGTGAAACCTTGACCATATGTTCAAAGGAAAATACAACTGGGTGCATGTGTGAATTTTTGGCCGCAAAATACTTCTTCAGAAACACGAGTTTCCGTCGCGCAATACATATAAACTGTTTTTTTTATTTCTCTATATTCATCTCTAATAAGAGCAGTTAAAATCTAATTGTACTCTCATCTATCCACTTGTTTATTCGGCTTACGTCTCAGTTGAAATATTTATTGCATCATTTGACATCATGACTCTACCTTGTCGATATCACTGTCCTGTGTTATCAGCTATCGTGTCTTAGCTGTTTCCACATTGTCACCTTCTGTAAATTTCTTGCCGTGAAGATTTTTCTTCATTGCTGGAAATACGAGTATATAGTAATCGCTTAGTGACGACTTCCCCTGATTTGAACAAATGTATTGTAGGTTCTTTAGTTACGAAATAATACAAAATGTAAACTTATTTCCTGACCCAACTTCGTATCTAACCTCTATATAGCAGTACGTAATCCACTTCGGTCCAAAAAATATATTATGTATTATATTCGTAAACTACATTATATATTAGGATACTAAATTTATAACAGTACCTACACTAAAGCATACTTCTCAGGGCTGTTTGTGGATGCATATGGTGACTGAAATCATACATTTTAGCATATTTGCCACCTTCCACTGCCATATCATAACTAACATACATTGTCACCGAATAACAAACGACCTCTGCCTTTTTTATGTCCCGTATCACAACGTTGTCACTCCGATAAGCCATAATCATACAAAGTATAAAGAACAAATATGAAGCCCTAACCGTACAAATATGTGGATATTTTCACCCACTAATTTAACAATGTCAGCACAGCTCTGAAGCTGACATGTTCATTGGATTCCATTTCCTATTTATTTTTTTAACTTTCTAAATACCAGTGTTAATTACGCTAATTTATTTTTAGAGACGTTAAAATGTTAGGTTATGAGCTAAACTTCAGTATAAATATTGTCTTCGGTTACTTTACTTCGATTATAAGTGTCCATAACACTGAGTGAGTTCAGATTTTAAATTCTCTTCAATGTAATTGCTGATATACACAGCAAGATTAATGGAAATTGATTTTATTTTCTTATGGTTGAAAGTTATAAAAGTATTTGAAGAAGAAATGCTTCAGCCAGGTGTCCTGAACGTCGCCAGTATGACTTTGTTTTCTGTTCGCAATTTCCTTCCTTGCCATGTACCTGGCCAACATACCAGGTAGAAGTCAACGGTATTTAAGGATGCTCAAGCTGTTTTCTTCTAATTCCGTCTTTCATAGTGACGTGACTGTAAAAAGGACCAGGAAATGTAGCTCCTGATATATGCAGATAATAATTGATCTTTATCACCTGTCACGTTTTTGTTATTCACTACAGGTGGTTTTTGATTTAGGTGCCTTACGGTAAAGTGCCTTACCAATCCGTTAATCTGTCTAGACGTCATTACAAAGCTGTATTGGACACTAAATAGGCTTACATACTGACAGATTTTTAGGCGCTTTCGCCAAATTGCGAGAGGCGACTATTAGCTTCGTCATGTCTGTCCGTCTGTCTCAGTCAATTCGTTTGTCCGCCTGTTCTCATGGCCACTGAAAGGATTTTTATGAAATTTGACTTTTGAGTATTTTTTTTAAGTTTTTCAAGTAGACTCAAGTTTCATTAAAATATGACAAGAATGACGGGTACTTTACATGAATACCACTATACATTTATGATTATATCTCTCTCATTTCTTCCAAAAATTAAAAATATTTCAGGCAAATGTTGTAGAGAAAATCAAAACACACATTTTATGTTCAATAACTCTTTTTCGAGAGTCGTGCCTTTTATGAGGTAATGTGGGAAAATATTGTAGAAACGGATAGGCCACAGATGACAATATAATTCGGTACATGCGCTTTGAATACTGAATACGTAAGGCTACAAACAGACACTTGGAATATATCTGTAACACTTACTGATTTTCTGCTGCACCAATGGTTGCACGAAAGCTCCTTAATGTTGCGTTATACGTAAATTGCCTGTCTTGTTACATAAACAACACAACTGCGTGGTACTTAGTCTTGTTGACATCTAAATGATATGATGAAGAAATTTACTGAGCATCAAAGAAATGGCTTCTATAAGTTCGTTATTGCCAAAACAAAACCACAGAAATTTTGTTGTGGATTTGCCGATGTGCAAGTAGAGTAAGAATAAAACATTTCTCTCTTTTGACATGCCTACTAAGTACAGCTAATTCATGTAATGATATGATATGTACATATATATGATGATTTTGTGATTTTCAGACGTATTTATTAGCTATAAAATTAGTTACACGCCTGTCATCCTTTAGACGTAGGCTATTTCCGGTTCCTCATAGCTGGAGAAAAAAAGTTCACAATTTTTCTGCTTCTTAAATCAGATGATTATTCATAAGGGTCAAACTATGTACCAGATCAACTGTATCGTACATTCACATCCCAACCTTATAGAATCCATTTATTATTATTATTATTATTATTATTTTCTGAATATGCATCAAAGTCCTATTGTCTCTTCGTTTGGTCTCCAAAGTAATGTTTTGAATGGATTATTCATTTCTGTTATACGTACTATACGTGAGCGGGGTAGCTCAGACAGCACAGTTACTCGCTATTGGCTGGACGGTCCGAGGATCAAATTCCGGTGTGGCGAGATATTCCGCACCCCTCCAGATTAGCCCTGGGGCTCACACAGCATCCTATAGAAAGGGTACCGGGTCACTTTTCCTGACGTAAAACGACGGGGCGTAGCGTTGATCACCTCCTCTCATCTAGTGCCGAGGTTACAGAAAGGGTAGAGCTGTAGCTGTACCCTCCTCAATGCATTCATGGCCTGTTTTATGATGAATTTTACCATTATCTTTACCATACATGCTACATGCTTGTCCCATCTCATCCTCTTGATTTTGTCACATTAATAACCTTTATTAAAAATTTCAGATTATTTTGTACTGCCCGAAACTTTGAATCAAATTTCGATAGAGACTGATATACGTACAGTAGAATTTCAATTTAGCTTTCACTTTTCTACGCCATGAAGGCGTATGGCGAAGTAGAGGTATAGCTGCACTCCTTAACTTCGGCAAAAGACGGAGGTGAGTGGGCATCTTCACACTCCGGCCGTTGTACTCCCACAGAGAAATGCAGTACCCATTGAATAGTGGACTAGGTGGGCCTCAGAGCTTGTCAGGACGTTTTCGGAAAGGAGAAAACCTCTAATCTCTACCGGGATACAAACTACAGAGCGTCCAGCCCGTAACCTAATCACCATACCGAATACACTAAGCCGGCTACGTAGAAACTTATTGTGGTCTTTAATTTTGCTAGATGGTTATGTTTTCATATTTCTGTAAGTCACTTGCAGTGTAACACGAGCGCCTTTTCCTTTGAAATTTATGTGTTCAAAAGACATTAGAAAAGAATAATACATTTCATGAAAGTGTATAGAAAAATACAAGCTATTATAAATATGTCTTATTATAAAAGCTTGTAGCTCCAGAAACACGGGCATTTCCATATCAATAGTTGCTGTGAAATGCGTCATTTCCGCAAAAGTTTATGTAGGCGTAAAGGAATATTTTGCGTAGATTAGGCAGTAAAGTATGGCATTGCCGCTCCCGAAATGATATCCGCGTCTTGTTCTACGTAAATTAAAATAAAGGTTAAAAACGCAAATAGAAAAACAAATGAACAAGAAGCGAGACGGAGATGGGAACAAGTTTGAATAAAATATTGGGAAACGTGATGGGAAGATGTTACGGCGCTACACAAGCAAGCTGGAGCAGATACATTCTCAGACAAAGTTTAATAGACTCTAGACTGAAAATCGAGCAGGCTACTAAATTAGTCGCCTTACCTCCCAAACCCAAAAATCTAGTGAAGATTAAAAATTGGAGCTAGGTTTACGAGAAAAGCATTTAAAGATTTATTTCTTGCAACAGGGTAAAGAGCAGTAGGTTAGTTCTGAATAAGAAAATAGTAAAAGTGCTCATTGTAGGGATTATCAAATGTACAAATGTGGATTTCCTTTTTGTGTTAAAAGAGGTAGTACCTACCTCTAATTATCGCTGTTTTTTATAACTGTGCAGCTGGTGTGTACAATGCTGAAATCCCCGGTTTAAATAAAGGAGTGGACATTTCTTACTTCTTTTTGTTCTTTTATTCTTTAGTTCAATAGAAATGGAAGTTCTGTGGAGATTTGTCTGCATGTTATTATGTGCGCGTGTCCTTCGGTCCTGTCCCTTTTTTTCGTCGAGTGTCTGTTACGGCTTTTGTACTTCAAAACGCGAACATATAGATTAAAACTCAGCTAACCCTGTAAAAAATAAGACCAGGTTTTAATCACTCTGCATCTGAGGCTCATCCGGTCTGTCTGTCTCTCTGTCTGTCTATCTGTCTGTCTGTCTGTCTGGCCACTAAGTTTCCCTGTGTTAATTATGAAATATAATAAAATAATACTTAAATATTTAGTTTCTGCTTGACAGAGAAAATAGTCTGTTTCCGTTCCAATGCTACAAGCCGGAAGGTCGCGGGTCCGATTCCTCTTAGTGTCTTTGAGATTTTTCATTGACATAATCCTTCCGGCCGCACTATAGCTCTGGGGTCGAATCAGTCTCTAAGGGAAATGAGTACCAGGAATATTTCCTGGTGGTAAAGGTGATCGATGCGTAGGGCTGATAACTTTACCGCCTTCATGTGCCGATTGTCTTGAAATCTTGGAGCCTCAACCACTTGAAACCCTCACGGCCTGTCCATGCCTCTATAGGTATTGCTGTACCTTTACGTTTACATTTAACTTCCATTGAATTACCAGAGGGTTAATGCTGTTTAGGGAATTAATATCAGTTTATTCTTAAAGTCATGTGATGTACACAAGTAAATTCTGTGAGAAGAATAGGATGTTTTTGAAAGTTGGCGTGAGATATGCATGTGTGTTCTTTAAAGAATTAAAAGAAGCGATTACATAGATTCAAGATGACAACCCCAACTCTTTCTTTCTATACGGTCGACAAATTTGCGATTTCAGCCACTGACAGACCACGCACAGTAAGGTTGCCCTATAGATCAGGGGACCCCCAAACTTAACGAACACCAAAATTCGTCATTTTTTTAATTCTGTTATTCTGTTAGCAGGTAGTATTCTGAGGTATCTGGGAGTAACTTCGCCAGTAAATATGTTGGAAGCCCCCGACCGCTTGTGATTTGAACCGTGTCCATTAGAGACCTATACTTAACCTTGAAACCCCTCTTGTTATTTGTTCTTTACGAGCTATATTCAATTACCATGCGTCAAAACACGTACGATAATTTTTTTTTCATACCTTGCATTAATTTTTCCCTACGTACAGTAAGAACTTGCACAAGCTGCTCTGAATATTTGAATGATGACAATACTGTGTGCATAAAAAATTAATTTCACAAGGAATTCCTTATCAAACGTACGCATCTACTGCACTAACTTCAAAACAACGAACGATTTTAATAAAATTCTAACCTACTGTATCTATTTATTCAAAAATTGATGTCCACTCAACGAGGGTGACCCAAAAAGGGTCAAAATATGTGGGAGGTTTCGTATTTTATTTGTGTAAACTTAATAAAATGGTATAGTGCATTTGTTGGTATTTTCTTGAATTTTAAAAATATAGTTTTTCTCCTAATTGCTAAAAGTAATAACAAGGAATTCCGGATTTTTTACAGTTTCCTATACCATACTTATACGTATGTTAGTTATGTTTTAAAATATTAAATAAAACTTATTGATATTGGGGTCCAGATGTGAGAAGCTACGTCAGATGTAGATGTGAAAAATCTGTTATTGTTTATTTCAAAGTAATAATTAATATCACTGTTTATGTAGGTATATATACATATATGTGTGTGTGTATTTCATACAGTCTGTTAGTAGTGTTAGGATGGTAGTTTTATCAAGTTTTTATAGTGTGGTGTTTTGATAGAAATGTTAAAATAAATATGCTTCTTTCTCGTCTAAATATTTATGAAGTAAGAAGTAAATGGAATTTACTTGTTTGTATTTCAACATGAAATCTTTGCTCAAATACCACAAACTTCCGCATTTCAAATAAGTTATGTAAATATCTCTGAAATAAAATAGTATATAAATACCAACATATTTAACGTTTTACAACAGATGAAATTTCTTCTGTTGTTTATGTACGAAAGATGAATAAAAGTTAAGTTGTCCATGAACTCACCGTGAGGGTTGTGAGGGAGTGGATAAAACTTCATGTATGGGTAACATAATCTTGCAGTAATATTCACCAACATTCATTGCGGCAAAATTAAAAATAATATAATTTTAAAATTGTTATAAATTTACAAAATAACGTAGAAGAAATTTTAACACACATGAACTTTTGACTTTTATTACTGTTTTTTCTTCTCAGTAACTTGTAAATATCTCACGAAAGGCTCTAGATAGAACAAACAGTAATCTATACGAATTTATTTTTCATTAAAACTCCTCCAAAATTAAATTTTGAAGGCGCTTTTGCCTTATTTTTCAGAATTTAAAAGGGACACAATTATGGCTACCTGTGAACACTCCCCACCTCAAAAACCCTAACGCCGTAAATTTCGGGCTAAGTACAGAGCTCCATCAGAGCTCGTAATAACTACTCTTGTTCTGAGATTTTTAAAGAATCACCAGTACCCAAGCTCGGCGTAGATATTTCATTTAAGAACTTTAAACCGGACTTAACATAGAGTTTTGAAGTTCGGACCTGGTTTGCAAAGTAATGAATCCTGAACTCAGTGTCTGGGATTTTGAAATATTATAAATCATTAAATTTGAGTGACATTTTGCTAAAGTAATTCAAAAGGATGCAGACTGATACCAGGAGTTCGAGGGGGGGCTTCCCATTGAGCTGTTACTAAGGGACCCGTGTCTGATTTCAAATTGTGAAATTGTGGTTGGGTAATTTTTAGGTGACTCAACTTCTCTTGGTCCGTCGGGTAATTCTACCATTAAGACTTCAAATCACAATACGTCAGTCTTGGTTGGCATGTTGACTTATATGACTTCGTTATAAATCACACCCTGAAGATGGCACCTCGATGCCGAAACATGTAGGAGTTTATATATGTAGCAAATGGTGTTTCATACAGTGCATTTGTTAGATGATACATTGAGAGCGGGGAGATATCCGTCTGTATGATACATGGCAGCATTATTGACTCTCGTGAATTGTTATTAACTCTCTGGATACTGAAACCTTTACAAATTATATATACACATTGGTCTTAGAATTTAGATTACTCCTCCCAGAAAATATATTCTTTCTCCAGAACAAAGTCCAGTCAGTCAATAATTTGTGATAATTTGTGTTCATTGTGAGAATCTTATGAAACAGATTAATACAATGTTACAGCAAAATGCAGATTTTGTAAAGGTTGCAGCAGTTAGTAATTGTGTTTGCCGCTAGTGTTTGAACTGTTAAATAGTATTCAATTAAACATTCTACGGTAAAATATTTCTTACTTGAAATTTATTTTATTGTGTACGACGGTACATCAAGTGTCTTTGCCATTTACTTAGCATTTTCATTATTTTGGCCTCTTTGCTAAAGAAATGAGCAAAGGGTTTATATAATTTTGTGCTGGAGTTGCTATGGAGTGAGAAAAGCACCTGGGAACTTGTACAAGTGAAGGCCTCAGCTGCCCTGCGGCAAACCGAAAGAGCGCGGTTCTCTTGGCCCCCACTGACAGGCTACCTACAACAACGCTCAAACGGAATTGCCTGCCTGTCGAATTGTTCTAGATTTGCATCCAGATTTCAGACTGTGACTACACTTCTCAGACTGCTTTCCGAAACCATAAACGGTAATTTATTGGGCCCTTAAATCACAGCGGTAACTTAGTTTTCCATGCTTTAACTTTAAACCAGTTTGAAAACGTACCGCATCTTTACAACACTATAGTGTTCATTTCCTTGTTGTATGTGGATTGTAAATATGCAAACGCTGAGTTTTGATGTTCTGCTGTAAATATAAACCGATTTTTGGAATCAGAACACCTAAAAAATTTTAAATGCGTCTTTCCAGTTTCATTTCTCCATAGTCTAGCAATCGGTTTACAATCGAGCCCTTTGAAATAGTTTTATTTTCTTTAATCTGCTTCATGACTAAAAATAATGTCCATGATGACTGACTACTCAATAAATTTGAAATTTTTAAAAAGAGAAAAGCAAATTAATGGTGCTGCGAACGCCTATGCCTATATCATATTTCATCGTGATGGCTAATTGTCCCTCAAGAGCTCAGACGTCTAAGAGCAGATCAACTGAGTGTTTGTATTGTTCTTGTTCTTTTGGCGCGACAGACCCCAGTGGGCCAGGGCCTCCTAATTCACGAGGTTTCTAGATCGCACACAACGGCGCATTACAGTCGGTAGGACTCCTCTGGACGAGCGATCAGCCCGATGCAAAGACCTCTACCCGGCAACACTCAACACTCAAACAGACAGACAGACATCCATGCCCCCGGTGGGATTCGAAAGCACAATCTCAGCAGGCGAGAGGTCACTGGGACCGGCGACCGTTTGCTTTAGAAACTTGAAGTGCCAAATTTTCCCATGAATGTTAATGGGCGTTTTATTGGTATTTGTAAGACTGTCGTAATACGTAAGGAATTTAATAATTTCAGCGCGTTTTTTAATAGAAATTTCAGATGAAAATAGACAGTTTTGTTCGTCCGTAAGTAATCGTCATTGTATTGGCAATGCCTTGAACAAACAAACAGATAAGGATCACCTTCATGGTGTTTTTTTGTTCCGTCTACGTCAATTCGCTTCTTGGAAATATATGGCGATAGCGGAAACTTGCTAAGTAAGTTTGGCGGGCCAAGCCTTCTTTCCTAAGAGCCCGTACCGCTATTTGGCCGGTAGAAATGTTCACCTTGAGTCGATAGCTAGTAAATGGTAGAGCCAAGCGGCGCGGACTCTGTATGCAATGCTCGAAGCGTAGGAATGTGTGAAGTAAACGAGAAGGTTCGCACTTACAACATGATAGTTGGAGGAAGCTGAAGTCCGTGAAGTTCACGCCTGTTTTGTTGTTCTCGTTCATCTGCACGTTCATTTGACGAAAACACCCATCACGCGGAGCTAGTTTTTTATTTCGTTTTTAATGACAATATACAATAGTTGACACATTATAAAAATTACACTCAATTAAGTAACTTAAAGTTTAGAGATTTATTTAATTAAAAAAAGAAAATTGGAGGTTGTTAGTAGAATCTCGTCTAAAAATTCTGCCGCAATACTGGCACATCTGTTGAACAGAAGTCTCATGATTTATTTTGTGATCTGTGTTAAGTAGGCGGTTGAAAAAGACAAAAGAAAGGGAAGAGTTACATTTTCAGCTAACACCATCCCATTGTGTTAGTTGAGAATGACTTATTATCCAGACGAACACAACACTGGAACACCACACGTTCATGTATTTACTTTTCTACAGCAGATTTCAGTCGTTCTGCCTAATGATGGCCGAGTAGATTGGCCGACAAATGTTGTAGAAAATTAAATAAATGAACGTACGGTGTTCCAGTGTTGTGTTTGTCGAATTAGAAAATGGATATTAATTGTATTTCCATCCGAACTCTTTATGTAAATTTCTTTCATCGCGGTTGCCTCTATATTTTCCTCTGCCTCACACACACATGATGTATCACGCCCACAATCGCCACTCTTTTTCATGGAAATACCAGATTTTACTTACCACGGATACGACAAAGAGGCTTGTGTTTTTTTATGTTTTGTTGACCGTGCATCGTGATATATCCGTATAACATGAACTAACAAGCTGCACTTTTTTCTATTAATTTATTTCAATAGTAAGCCCCTACATGTTTCGAACAGGCTTGCTGCTTATCATCAGGAGGATCAACTCTGTATAAACAGCAACTGGTAGAGTCAGGCGTTATTTTGACTATACAAATTGCTGTTTATACAGAGTTGATCCTCCTGATGATGAGAAGCAAGCCTGCTCGAAATATGTAGAGGCTTGCTATTGAACTAAATTAATAGAAAATAGTGCATCTTGTTGGTTCATGTTATACAGGTTTATGTTTGTTGCCATGCTGATAAGATTGGGCTACCTTTATGCCATGTCGATTCGGAAGTCAAGCTGTACTTCGACTGCTAATGACGCAAACGTTACGCCGTTCACCTTTCACTAGAGCCATGATTATTTTGGTATTTAGCTAGAAGATCGCTTCGTCGAAATTAAGATTTCTGGCGGCACACAGAGCGACGGCTGGTGATGCATCAGCGTGTGTCGCGACACAATTTGAGAAAGGCTGATCGATTGTACTGAAACTGAATGCACTACGATTCTGGTACAGGTTTGGTCTCCGTCTTCGGGGTTGTTACTTTAAAAACAAGGTGTTACTAGGTGGTCATTATTTATACGTTCTGACTAAACACCGATGGAGTTCCAGTAGGTGAATACAACATATACACTGTCTGGACTCTAGCCCATGTCTATTCAGAATGCAAATAATTAATATATATGCCTAGACCTTCAAACTCGACACAAAAGAGACCTGTTCAAAGTAAATACATAAACTTAACCATTATAAAACTCAGCCTCGTGTCTTGTGTACATAGCTAACAAAATTCTGTCAGTTGATAGGATACCATTCGAAAAAATTTAACCATTTAAAACCTAGAGGTTCCTTACGTACCACCAGGTTTAACATTAAAAAATTCTACATGGTGCTCTCTTTGGGTTGAGTGTTTTGTAAGGATCCCAGAACAGATAGCGACCTTTGCTTTAAACGTCATTGAGTGGTTCATATAACCGTCGTGGAAAGTGTTTACAGCGCTGTACGAACTGATTCTTATACAAAATAGATTACGTTTCGTCTTTAAACGGTTAACAAGGCTTCAAAGGGCTACCAGCAAACCAGAACACACAAGACCTCAAAAACGAATACATACACAGCCATCTCTGTAAATATTTGCCTACGCAACCCCACCTGTTATTTATTGGAGATACTGCGTGTTATTTTAACGCACAGCTACTATCAACCACCCGAAAGAAACAAATTTAAACTTTGTAACTTATTCTTGAAACAGCGTATTTTTTAAATTTATATATATATATAAAGCATTCGTGTTTTAAATTTGAGATCTCAAATAAGTAATTACAGCTGTAAATATTCCCTTTTTATATTCTCATGTTCAGTCTGATGACGGATACCTAGCTAGATAAAAAATATATATATGTATGTATATCTGATTTTAATGTTAATTTATTTTGTAAGAATGAAGGCATATTTAGAAGGGAGATATTTCCATTATTCTTGTGACAATTTAAACACAACGGGGATGAATCACCTTAAGACTCTCGGTTCTACTGGCATTTTCGCAGCGTCATAGTATAAAACTCCCAGAGTATACAGAAGAAACCGAATAAGTGTTATTAACATTAATGCCATATTTAGCGCTATAAAATGTGTGTGGTCTTGTGTGGAGTTGGACAGAATTTGCCTTACATCTCTGTAAAATTATACCGAATGGGAGGCATACAAATTTAGACAAACAGAAACTTCATACATTACCCTTTGCCACATAATGTGAATTTTATTCATCTGTCCAAAGTTTGTTGTATATATTTTCGTGTTGATATTTTTCTTCAGTTTGTAGTGTAACAATGGTGTCCTTTGCTGCATAATATGTCATCTCACTTTTTTTTAACATTATTGCCTTTTCGGCAGTCTGTGATTATGCATTTACTGCATGTTCTTGAACCGCTCCCTTCTTCCGTGTCATGTATTCTGTTGTGCAAGCAGAATATTTTTTATCCATTTCCGGTATTTTGGTTTCGGTATTTGTCCAACTTAGTACAAACTTTCACTCCAAATATTTTGTCATCCTGAATTTTCCTTTCTTCGATTTTCGTCATGACCATCGCATCTGCACACGCGTGCAGAGGTAGCCATAATTCAACAACATTTTAATTTTGTAAACATACATTTGGGGGGGGGGGGGGTTAAGCACGGGGCCCCTTTCGTGCTGTTTT
>JGI20166J26741_11364448_pt1 | contig 13907 bp, 9 predicted proteins | sample TergutCu122P5_FD_26741 | JGI IMG/M metagenome (IMG submission 26741)
AAAGACGTTACAGACTACAGTTACGAAGAGGCAGTGGCAAGGCTCCGTCTTCTCTTCAGTAAGCAACGCTCTGTATTTGCCAACCGTTACGACTGCATGCATCTTACTCGGGACGAAGGGGAAGAGTTCATGCACCTAGTTAATCGATGCAAAGCGGCACTAAAAAGGTTCAAGTTCGAAGAACCGACTAAAGAGCAATTCGACGCGCTCATTTTACTCTCCGCGCTGAAATCGCCGGCCGACGAACCTCTGCGCGCGAATCCTGCAGAAGCTTAACCAAGATGGCGATCAAGTGCGTTTCGACGACGTTATTATCGACTGTGTGGACTTCTCACCACAAAAGCTGACTGTCGAGTTTTCGCCAATGAAAACGTTCGTCTGAACGCCGTACAGAAGCCACCGCAGAAACGTCGGCAACGCTGCAAGCACCCACTATTTGAAAAGCGCCAGTCATCCAAGCCCACGGCGCAGAAGGATCCTCCATCTCCATGCTTTCGCTGTGGAGACCTCCACTGGTGCAAAGATTGTCCACATTTGAAACACCAGTGTAGCAAGTGCAAACGCACAGGATATCTCGAGCGCCAATGCGATCACATTCGCAAACATCGCACCATTCTCAAACACGGTAAGGTCGGCCTCACGCAGATCGGTACGGTTCGTCAGTCACCGAAGTCGAATGGCTTAATGTAGATGGAAATCGACGTTAACGGTGTACAGGTTCAGTTCTACCTAGACACTGGGGCAGAAGTCAATATCATCAGCAAAGAGACCTGCGACTACATTGCTGCTCTTAGTCTTCAGAAATGTGACGAAGTGGCACGCATGTACATTGGTCAGACGGCTACATTCCTCTGTAAAGGACGAGCTGTGTTCAAACGTCGCAACCACGTGACGAAGACGCGTTCTACGTCGCGCCACGAGGATCCCTCAACCTACGAGTACTTAGCTATGCAACGCCTGGGACTCTATATCGCGGACGCGGAAGCGGTTAACGCATTTTCAACGGAGCACCTGTTGACATCCAACATAAAAGCAGACACAGTTGCCTCGCTAAAAAAAACTCCTTCCCTGACGTCTTCAAGGACGGGCTCGGGCAGTGCACCGTGACGAAAGCGATGCTCACCCTCAAACAAAACACGACCCCAGTCTACCGTCGCGCCAAGCCAGTGTCCTACGCCTCTCTACCGATTGTGGAGCAAGAGTTTGACTGCCTTCTCAATTTAGGCGTCATCAAACCTGTAAGGCACGCAGATTGGGCGGCCCCAGTGATGGTTGTCAAAAAGCCTGATGGATCAGCCCAGATTTGTGTTGACTACTCTACAGGGCTCAACGATGCGCTCCATCTGCATCAGCATCCCTTGCCCGTACTGGAGGACATTTTTGCTGGGTCATGTGTTCTCACGAATCGACTTCTCCGATGCATATCTACACGTTGAACTTGATGACGACTCAAAGCGGCTCTGCAACATAAACACACACCAGGGTGTTTACGAATAACAGCGCTTGCCATTTGGCATTAAATCAGCACCAGGTATCTTCCAGGCAATCATGGACAAAATGCTAGCAGATCTGCCATTTGCAACCGCCTATCTGGATGACATTGTAGTGGTGAGTCGCAGCCAGGTTGATCACAGGCGCCACCTACATGCCGTATTCGATAGAATCAACGAATATGGGTTTCGTGTGTGCTCCGGGAAGTGCTCCTTCTTCCAGCCATCAATAAAGTAACTTGGGTTCATCGTTGACAAAGACGGACGCCGCCCGGACCCTCAAAAGATCACTGCTGTAGCTGATATGCCAGCACCCACCAACATCACCACACTTCGCTCTTTCCTTGGGCTAGTCAATTACTACCAGTCCTTTGTCCATAACATGCGCTTTATCCGCCAGCCCCTTGATGATCTCCTCAAGAAGGACAACGAATGAGCATGGTCAGCTCGCTGCCAACAAGCATTTGAGAGCATAAAAGACATTCTTAATTCGGACCTCCTCCTCACTCACTATGACCCGTCACTTGAAGTGATCATCGCGGCAGATGCATCAGAACACAGAGTAGGTGCCGTCATACAACACCAGTGGCCAGATGGCTCAATCAAGGCCATTGCTCATGTGTCATGTTCATTAAAACTGGCAGAGCAGAACTGCAGTCAGATTGAAAAGGAGGGCCTGGCACTAATATTTGCCTTTAAGAAATTCAACAAGTATATTTTTGGATGGCACTTCACACTCCTCACGGATCATCGACCCCTCTTGTCCATATTTGGGAACCGCAAGGCCATTCCAGTTTATTCAGCTAATCACCTACAACGCTGGGCAGCAACCCTCCTTGGCTATGACTTTAGTATTGAGTACCGGAAATCAACGGATTTTGGTCAGGCTGACACACTCTCTTGTCTGATTTCAGCGCACTCAGCACCGGACGAAGAAGTAGTAGTTGTGGCCCTCCAAGCCAAGTTCGACGTGGACGCACTGACCAGCTACCTCCCTGTGACCTTTAACAAACTCCGCTCGAGTACCGAGAATGATGCACTACTGCAAACAGTGAAGAAATTCATTAAGTCCCACTGGCCAGACCTCGGAATACTCCCCCCAGCATGCTGACTGGTCGCAGCTTGAAGGTTTCTACAGGCGCAGAGAGTCTCTCATGATCGAGCAAGGATTTGTCCTGTTTAGGGAGCTTGTGATTATTCCAACCATGCTGAGGACCAAAGTTCTCATACTCCTTCACCAAAGACATCCGGGGATCCAGCGAATGAAGTCACTCGCGTGCAAGTATGCGTACTGGCCGGGCATGGATCATGACATTGAAGAAATGGTTCGTGTATGTGGACCTTGTGCAGCAGCAGCAGACAGCCCTTCAAAGCAACACTGCACTCGTGGCCTCCATCAACCAGACCATGGGAGCACATTCACACAGACTTTGCGGGTCCACATCTGGGAAGGCACTTCCTCATCATCGTGGATGCCTACCCAAAGTACCCTGAGGTCATTTCAGCGCCCAACACAACATCCCGGCAGACAGTGGCAATTCTCTGTAAACTGTGCGCCCAACATGGGGTTCCGGAGACGATCGTCAGTGACAATGGAACACAGTTTACCTCACACAAGTTCAGGGAGTTCTGCAAGGCTAACGCCATCAGTCACATTTTGTCACCACTGCACCACCCCCAATCAAGTGGTTGGGCTGAACGCTTTGTCAACACCTTCAAGCGCGGCCTCCTCAAACTGCGAGGGGAGGGAGATGTGGATAAAATCCTGGATACATTCCTGCTGGCTTACAGAATGACACCCAGCGCCTCTCTTCCACAACAACGTTTTCCAGCTGAACTGTTCTTCGGACATAAGCCCCGGACAACACTGGATCTCCTACTCCCGACCAAGCAACCAACAGGGTGTGACACTAAGATGAAACACCAATTCAACCGCCGACATGGAGCAGTTGAGCGCAACTTTGATGTGGGAGACCCTGTCTGTGCTCGTTACCGCCAATCCCATGACTGGATGGCAGGATCAGTCGCTAAATGAATCGGGGGACGTCTCTACGGCGTGACACTGGCAAATGGATCGACCCACAGGTTTCATGCCAACCAAATGCAGCCGAGGTCCACACAACTGATGGATAATGATTTCACGGCATTCACAGACACCTTCAACCTGCCCATTCGATGCCCGCAAGCTACCAACAGAGAAACCAGACGCTTGGATGAGCATGCAGAGGACCACAACAAACAGTCCATCAACCAGGGGACTCCAGCGTTGGACGACGTCAACCCGGAGCAGACAAGCAGCACATCGCCGGCACTCTGACGTTCTAAATGAGGTCACATTCCCAAGAAACAATTTGAATTGGACCCTAGTATAAAATCATACAAGTACCCATAAAAGTGACCCCAAGGGTACAAATTCCTTTTTCTTTATCCCTTGGTCTTGCTGCTAAAAAGGGGAGGTGTTGGGACCCCTGTTTAACATCTTCGCGGCCCTGGAATATATTCGGCAGTGTTCAGTTATGTTCAGGACACATCACTAGGAAGCTTCCTCTTCCCGCAAGCACGTGGCATAGCATGGGCACGCTGAGAGACAAAGGAGTGTAAGTTGAAATGCCGGGCAGTGCAGTGGTGTGCGAGTGCCACATGTGATTCCCAAGTATGTGATGGTGCAAATAGAATACTAGTGCGGTAGAGTAGACTAATCAACTACAGTGGGGTTGTCTTGTACACACAGAGAAACGTAACAGTTTCCATAGATAACCCTTCCCTTTATCCATCCTCACACATAAAAGTTATTAAGGTACATTTTGTAGCCAAGATTTCACTGGCATCACACACTGGCAAGACAGCTTACTAGAATAAATGGTGCTGCTATTATTGGAGTGACAGGTAATTGTTTTCATCAGTGGTCAAGATGAACCATAGGCACATCTCACTGCTATTTTGGCTCTTTGTAATTCATAAGAACTGGTACATAACCACAGATTTCAGCCTTTTACGTACAGGACTTGTATTTTATCAGACCACTGTCAGTCATTTGTCACTTCCTCCTGTTACTCCACGGTGCATGTGGGGGTTCAGCTGACAAGCCGACAGGAAATGGCAACCAACAGTTGTCAGATGAAATTATGACACAACATTTGGATTCCTTTTATGGTCGAAATGGTGTAATCTGTTGTATGTGTTGAGTGTCACAATTTATAGATTACAAGAAATTATACATATTCTGCAGTAGAACTGAATATAACAGAACAGATGTATTTTTTTTTCTATGTAGCAGTAATATTTATTTATTTATATGTATGTGTTCTCTTCCAGAGTTTGACTCGTATTGTTGGAAAGAGGTTAACATTATTGCCTGAAGCAGTCCATCCACTAGTGCCTGTCGAAAAAAAAGTGCTTTTAACTGCTTGGCTCATGGGTAACAGTCAATCCTACATGGCTGCAGCAAAATTATTTGAAGTCAGCAAAGGGACAGTTTATCGAATATTCCATCATATTTGTAGTGAACTAACAATCTTGGCTGAAAAGTATATCCAATGGCCAGACCCTAATGAGTGTGATGAAATATCAGTCTCGTTTGAAAATAAGTATGGTTTCCCAGGTGTTATTGGTGTGATTGGTGCTTGCCATGTTGAGATACGAGAACCAGAGTCACAAGAAGAAGCTGCAAGATTTAAAAATGAACAAACTGGACAGTATACTGTTATCTTACAGGCAGTTTGTGATGACAGACTACAGTTTCGTGATGTGTGTGCTGGTTTTCCTGGACAAACAAGCAAATTGAGGGTCCTTGTTGGTAGTCCTCTGTATACTCGACTGTCAAGTCACACAGATCCTTTAATTGAGCCTCATAAACATATCCTTGGCAGTTCTGATTACCCACAGTTATCAACATTGTTGACTCCATACAGCTCAAGTGCCAGAGGACGTCCACTTACAAAGCAAGAAGTGAAATTCAACATGCTCCATCAGACAGCCACATCTGTGGTAGAACAAGCTTTTGAAGAGCTGAAAAGAAGGTTTCAGAGACTAAGATTTATTGATGTGTCTCGCACTGAGCTGGCCAGTAAAGTAGTTGTGGCAGCGTGTGTACTACATAACTTTGCTTTGATGCATGGAGACAGTTTTACAGATGACTGTGACAAGAGCATAGGCAAGTAAGCCTGGTTAAGTATGTTCTTGTAATTACATTGTTTTTAGAGAATTATATTACAGTTACAAAGATTTTTAATTCTGCCAGGCTGTTCTATTTACCGCAATGTACTATTTGTCTTCTCTTGCTCCATCATTTGGTCTTTTCCAACTTCATGCTTTTCATGGGTCTTTCTTTCCTCTTTATATAGGATACATACACACATCTTCAGCATAGTGACAGACAGTTGGTTTCTCCATGCCCATTACTCAAACATGTCCAACTCCTTGCTTATTCTGTATTTTATCAGTATATATCCTCCATCTTGAGGGAAGCTTTCCCAGTGCAGATTATGATAGATCAAAAACAATTGGAGAAAGTGGAGTATTTCAACTATTTGGGAAGCATAACAAATGATGCAAGATGTACACATGGAATTAAATCCAGGATTCCCATGAAAAAAGCAGCATTCAACAAGAAGAAAACTCTTTTTCACCAACAAATTGGACTTAAACTTGAGGAAGATGCTAGTAAAGTGCTACATATGAAGCATAGCTTTGTATAGTGCTGAAACTTGGACACTTCAGAAAGTAGATCAGAAATGCCTGGAAAATTTTGAAATGTGTTGCTGGAGAAGGATGGAGATCAGTTGGACCTGTCATGTGAAAAATGAAGTGTATTACATGGAGTCAAGGAGGAAAGGAATATCCCACATGCAATATAAAGAAGGAAGGCTAACTGGATTGGTCACATCTTGCATAGAAACTGCCTTCTACAACATGTTATTGAAGGAAGGATAAAAATGACAGGAAGACAAGGAAGAAGACATAAGCAGCTACTGGATGACCTTAAGGAAATGAGGATACTAGAAACTTAAGAGCAGAAGCAATAAATCACTCTCTTTGTAGAGCTTGCTTTGGAAGAGGCTGTGGGCCTGTTGTAAGACAGACTACAGATGAATGAATATATCCACCCTTGGGCAGGGGTGTACAAATTATTGGCAACTAAATTTTGTATGGTGGTACCCAGTATTTGTGGGTCCTTGTTATGGAACTTGCTTCTGGCACCTAGAATTTTGAAGTGTCTTCTAGATTACTGGAAAATTTGCGGGCCTCATCCTTAATCCCTCATACTGATAAAAGCTTGTTTTTAGTGTGTTATTTTTTGCCCATTAAATTAACATCTTGAGCACAGAGCAGATGATGTATCCCATTCAATTTCAATCACTCCCAGTTTCCTCTGACTTTCCTAACCATGTATGCTAATGCGAAACTGAATAGCAGTGGCAGTTAAGCACCTTGTTTGAAAATGTTTGAAATTAGAAGCAAATCAGGCAATTGTCTAACTGCATAGGCTTTCTTGCAGATTTCATTTAATACATTTTAATTAGCCCCTCTGTATTTATGAGTGTGCCAAACCCAATTAGAATATGGTAAGAAATGTTTCTTGTAACCAAACTGATAGCTTTCTGGATTGACAGATTGACTGTCATACTGTATGAACATCCCCCCCATTTTTCTGATGAATGCAGACTATCAGTATTTTGTTATCTCAAAATAAATACCGGTGATCCCATATAATTTCATCTACATATGGAATTAGCCTGGAGAGAATGTATTTCTCCACTTTCATCTGCTCGGCCGATTTCAGATCAGTATATCCAAAATATCCACCCACCCAAACCTACTGGGTACAACCGTATGAGAATATGGTGTTATTCACAATTGTTTAGTGTAACAACACCTAAGGAGGGAATTGCAGTAATTCTGTACAATGTAATCCAGAGTGGTGTCCTTGCTTTGCCCTGTATTTAAAACTGTAACTTAATTATGGGTCAGTTCATGTGCTGAAGACAATTTAAAGTAAAATGCAGTTTTTTTCATCACATAACTGTCTGATTGAAGCATCAAAGAGAGTCCATCCAGGTTACTATGATGATTTTGGGTCACTGTACTTTTGTTTCTTTAGTATCTTCATGCGTGGCTGACTGAGTAGCAAAACACTTTTGAAATGTGGTAGGAAATCCACATTTATTGTACTAAACACAATAATAAACTTGTTGTTGATATATGTGTATATATTTCATAGACATGTTGTTTACATATTTACAAAAATAGCTCATTTCTTATCTACGAGTGTGATGTTGAATATTGGTAAATTAGCACATTTAAAAACTTTTGATTTGGATCAGATTTATGATCACAAGTTATGTTACACGTCTGAAATGTAAATGCTTCAAATGTAACACTTTCTGTGTACCAAACAGAGCTGCATACTCTTGTATAACTTAAGCACTTGTTAAAAATGTTATTGTTTTTTATCTGATTTGAATAAATCTTTCAAATGATAAAGATACACTGGTCATAGTTTAATACTTTGATCTGCAAGGATTTCTGCCAGACTGTATACAAAGTCAGATTTTGCATATTTTTAGTGTCAGCAAAAATAATAAAATGAAGCACCATGCCAAAGAGGCATATGTGAGAGTGGAGTACAGTTCTATGCAGCTGCTTTCCCTGCAGGGAAAGAGCCACCAGTACCCACTGAATAGGAGTTTGGGTAAGCCCCAGAGCCAGTCTGGATGCTTTGGGGAAGAGAAAAGTTTGTCCATGCCACAAATTGAACCAGATTCTCAGTCCTCCAACTCAACGCACAGTTACTGCAATGACAATTTTAAATTTATATGAATTTCACACACATTCTCAGCACCACTACAGCTAGAGGGAGTACTGACAGCTAGTTTTATATTTTATGAATAATAAATATAGTACAGTATCAAATTAATTTTACCAAATGACAAGACATAGCATGTGATTAATTTCCTAAAACCAAGAGAAAGTAAGTGTAACTGCAAGACAGTTGATGCAACTGTTCATTCCCTTATATGCCATATGCTCGGGCACATCATCACATGCCACTTTTAAGTACAAGGATACTTGTGTGTATGAAGTGTACACTTGTTTGAATTCAATGTAAGGTTTTTGGCACATTTATGTACAGTATTACTTATTACATTATACAAAAATATTTGCATATCCAACATATCATGTAAGTTACATGAAACATGGCAGTGCTTTCCATATTCATACTATAATCAAAGCCACAATTTCAATACTTTATGCATGCTGAAAAATTTTCTAGCAAGATGGTTTTTACTGGAAAGATATTTATAAATTTTCACCTATGCTCTTCTTTTATACATATTTGGAGATGATGATCTGAAAATCTGATTACAAAGCTTGTATTTATTAATTATCTGCTTGCATTTGATAGTAGTACCCAGGAGGAAATACATCTGACACAAAATAATGCAGATGATATCAAATACAAGGTAAGCATAAAAGTATTATGGAGCTACAAATGGTTGTGTCAGTGAAGTTACTGAAACATGCATCTGTGCAAACTGCACGACATATGCGGTTAAGTGAGCTGGCCAATAGACTGTTGTGTGCATAAATTTCCTTGTACTGAAAATCAGCATATACTATTGTGCAAGACCCTTCGACACTACTCTCTCCCCATCCTCCTCTGCTAATTTCTCATTTGCAGACACCAAAGATATTTAAATATTTCCTGTTCCCTTACGGAAATTTATATATATAACCTCCTGTAACACAAAAAGAACATTTTGCCAATACACTGTGTTTATGGGTTTCATATTATTCTTACAATGAACAGTGACGACTTCCCTAGAAGCATTAATCAGCTGATCTTTGTAAATACTGTCAGGCTTCAAAAGGCAGATTTCCCTCCAAAACATAACTTCTATGTTTTGGAGGAGAAGATCCAGTGACCAGTACAATCAGTATCTCTGTTACAGTTGGAACAGAAGATGCCACTTGCTATTCTACTTCTCTCTCCCCATGATTCTGATTTAGAAAGAAACAATTACGAAACTAACTTACCGTAATTTCTAATACTAAAGCAGCAGCTCATCCTTGAACAATTTATACTTAGTATGTGGCATAGGGCAAATCCTGTCCAGCATCTATATATGCTGGTAATCCCATTCAGCAGAGTAGTCTTTCTTGAATAACTAACAGCTGTCTAGCTAGTCACAAAATTCCCTGCCTTTTAATGAAGTCTGAAGGTTCATTCTCATGTTCAAAAGAGCTCACTACTGAAAGAGCTGGACAAATGTGTTCCACATCTTCAAATCCTCTTGCTTTAAGACCTATTTTAGTACTTGTTTTATTCTCCCATTTATGCCTTGGTCTTCCAAGCAGTTCTTTCTGTTCAGGTCACTATAAATGTTATTCCCTATCTTTCCCATGTTTGTTTCACATGTCTCACACATCTCATCCTCCTTTAGTTGATCACATTAATAATATTTTGTGAATGCATGAAGCTCCCCATTATGCCTTTTCCTCCAGCCTCCCATAACAATTCTTACATCCAAATACACTTGACAAGTGATTTATGAATATAAATATATGAGTATATGACAAAATTTTGAATTTTCCAGTGGCTCATGTCAGGTATGTTCACATACAATGCTTGCACTTCATGTTAATGCCCTTCTACAGAATTTTTCATTGTATGCATTCTATGTTACAGGCTCTTCCTTGATCAGATGGTAGTTGCATGTGTGTGTGTACAGACATGCACATGTGTGCACACAGCTGTCTTTTACAGAACATTCACTATCACACACATGCCAATGGACCCCATCTTCAATCAATATAATCTACTTCCCACACCCATTTAAATATTATCCTCCAGTCTGTACCTAGGTATCTCAGTGGGTATGTTACAGTCAAAAGGTTTGTGCTGATGGAAATGTATGTTACCTTCTGATGTGTTGTTTGTGATGACACTATGTATCAACATACTCAAGATAACAGCCTGAACATTGCATCCAGTAAGGCTCTGGGATTTCACAACAGGATAGTTTAAATTTATGTGAAATATGCTATCTGTACAGTTTTACAGAAATTGTGAATAGTTATTAACAGACCTTGTTCCAACAAATTTACATGCATTTAGAACAATGTGGATACTGACTTCCAGTATACCAATCAAAATGCATACTCAAGTTTGCGACAGTGAAGTTACAGAAACATTCATTTGGCTTCCCAACATATGACATGAGACTTAATGTTTTTCTCATTCTGCCCTAACTGTTTACAATTGCTGACTGGTTGGCGTATAATGGATTATAGTGTGTATGTCTTTTCTTACATTGCAAACAATTATTAATTAGACATAAAACAGCAAGGAAATTGTAACAACAGTCTTCCAAATTAATCTGTAAATATATAAGCAGTACATTGTGGGAAGGAATTCGTAAATTCCAACTTATGTTACCATAATTCTTACAAGTGTCATAACATTTTCAACAACAGACAAAAGTATGTCTCCAGCAAGTTTCATGTAACATTTGGTGTTCTGTGTACAATTTGTGATACACAATTAACATCCGTATTATGAAAAATAATTACTTCCAAAGTGATATATTGGAATTACATTTGTACAAACACTATAAATAGACCAACATGAAAAATCTGTATTACAAACATAGTTTATTAAAATGACATTCATTCTTGCAGCCATGCTACGATATTGTCAAACAAGATGAGCATGGAATGAAGAGATGGCCATATAAATACAATACAGTCTAACTTCACATATCGCAACTGTGCTACACAAGCAATATGGACCACAAATCCAACATTAATTTAGTACTGCATTCATTACTTCAACATTAAGTTGCACCACGATGTATTTTCGGTTAAACAATGTAACGAGCCATGTAATTTGATTAATATAAATGCTACCACTGTTTGGTACAAAACAGTTCTATAACAAGTAAAAACTTGCTGCACACTGTCAATAGAACTGTCCCATCAAATGTGTTTGTGCTTAACTAACTACATACAGCATAGCCCTTCCTGAGAAGTGAATAGTGTTCAGCTGGTTAAATTACCCACACTCTATGGTATTCAAAGATTCATTACCATGTTCACACATGGCTGCTACTGAACCCTGACATTAACGTGAATGTAGTCCTCATTCTTACACCTTTTTGATTGAACAACCACTTTGAACTCATTACAAGTAACATATATACTTAATTACAGATGGAATATACAATTTTAACATGTCTTTCAATTAATTAACTGTCACAACATGTTTTTATACTTGGTATCATATATAAACAGTAACTCAAAAAATCGTCCATTTTAAAGGACTCTGAGATGGTACATGGTCATAATTAGGACTGAAATGTTGGACACTGTCCATTGTTTCACACTAAAAACCCCAAGTGTTGGAAGTGGAATCTGTGTCTGTTGTCAGGTGGGGATGGGAAACGGAGGAACATGCCCTAATGGGTCCATTAGCAATAGCTAATGCTATTCCTTGGATTAATCATACCGATGGTGCTTGACCTGAAACACCACATTTCTGCAGAGAGTGCATCAATTTAAAAACTTTGGAAAAGTTTGACAAAGTTTCTTTATCACATGGATGTTAAAGAATTACAAATGGAACTAATACTAGGTGTCTATGAAGTCAGACAACTTTTTATGTTCCTGTTTTCACTGATACTAACAGCTTTTAAAAGCTATAAGTTCACTGAAAATGTCTGAAAGTTACATCCTTTGTTTCAAACTTCCCTCCACAGATTGCTGTAACAACAGTGTCTTGCTTTCACAGAATGCCACAGCAAAAGAGGAAATATTAGATTAATGTGAGAATTAAATTAAAATTCTGAGAAAATTTATGCATATTTATATTCGCAGAGGTGAAATACCACATGACAGAGTTTAGTTCTGACTACTAAATGTTGCAGGTTTCTTCAGCAGTGAAAGGGTTATGCAGCCTGTATTCATGCCTTGACTACATATACACAAAAGGGACTAACTCTGATATGAACACATTAAACGTTCTCCAAAGATTACACAACTCAAGAATCAGGAACCTTGGATGTTCTAAAATCCATTTTGATCTTGCTCTTGTAATATTAGCATTCTAGTACGAAATTACTGTTCAATAAATCAATATACATTCCTGTACACACTGCTTCATCCACCTTAATTCACAAACTTATATACCATTCCTGAGTTCATATTTCTGTTGTATATTCGCACCTAAAAAATTATTGACTAGTCACAAGTATACCAGCAGACATCATTCAAAAAACAGAACTCCACTGCATTCTGTGCAGCACTAGTTTATACCCGGTCCATTTTAATGGAATGAAAAGATATTCCAAGATGAGTGGTATGTCCAGCCACTGAATATCCCATACTTGAAAATGCATGTTAACACTCAGACTTTGCTCTCTGGTCCCTCAGTGTTGTGTCTGAATGAGCCACGAATTCGAGTGAGGTAGAGTGCACAGATGTGTCCATAACTCTTATTGTACCATTCTGGTGTTCGTCCCCTGTAAGAGAATAATTACATTTCAAAGCCATTTTAGCCCACAGGTATGCATGGTTACTCTAACCTTTCACACTCATTCATGACAAAGCATATGTGATATGATTAAGACTGTGAATCCTAGGATGTCTTTTGCCGCAAAGTATGGATGGAATGGGATTTTGTCGGTGTTTTTACTGGGTCCTAATGGGTTGTTTGAACCCGTTTGGTATTGCTGCAATTGCAAATGGTATTAGGAAGTGTAGTGTTAAGAATCATGTTAAGGTAGCATTGTCTATAGTGAACAACCTCATCATCACTATACAACATCCTTGAATGGGATTGCTAAAAATTAGTTTGTAATTATGGTTGCTCCTCAGAGTATTTGTCCTCATGGTAGTCAATATATGTCAGAATGTGACAGATTAACTCAAAATCTCAGCTCAAGCACTTTATTAACTATCTCTTTCTCTCTCTCTCACACACACCACTTGAAGAACACAATATGTAATTTATGGAAGCAAGAAAGAAGTATCTTTGTTCTTTTGAGTTTGGTATCCCTATGAAACAAGTGAAGATAATAAATATGTGTCTAAATGAAACCTACTGCACAGTCTGGGCAGACAAACATTTGTCTGATACATTTCCTATTAAGAATGGTTGCCCAGAGAGATGCTTTATCACCATTTCTTTTTCAACTTTGCTTTAGAATATGTCATTAGGAGGGTTCAAGCAAAGGGGCATGAAATTAAATGGTACACATCACCTTCTGGTTTACACTCATGCTATTAACACTTTCAGCCCGGGGCCCATTTAAACTTTTAAATCCCCCGTGCCGGCGTATTTTAAGGGCACTGAAAAAAATTTGAAAATTGCGGTATTTCCTATCATAAAAATACGAAATTCTTCCACACCATAGCAGA
>JGI20166J26741_11365559_pt1 | contig 13904 bp, 7 predicted proteins | sample TergutCu122P5_FD_26741 | JGI IMG/M metagenome (IMG submission 26741)
GGGCTACATGAGAAGACATACAGCTCTGTCATCTGATGACTTGAACACCTTCAGTGACCGTCTCTCCCGAACTCAGGATGTTGAAACACATCAAGTTCTCTGCTCTGTCTATCCGCCGCACACAATTTCTCTATCCCGCTTCCCCATAATTCCATGCGGGACATTACAGCTGGCGTAATCTGGACCGCATATAATGTATTCAGCTTCGTCGCCTATGCTGGAGAGATGAAATCTCTCCTATAAAGTGATGGCGCATTCCTGAATCACACAGCAGAGCCATTCATTGTGCAGTCGACAGACTCTCACAGGACAGAAATGGCGCTAGTACCATCGTTTCCTAAAACAGCCCACTTCTAACGATCGCCAGAATAACACCACAATTACCTCCTTGCACATGAATCCTCGCCTTAAAATCAATTCCAGTATTCGGCAAACGACATACAAGAAGGACCATATAACTTTGCTACCAAAAAAAAAGTTATTCGTGACACGGCGCTCTCTAATTAACACTAATTTCTAAGGGCGTTCGTGCAGTCGCTGCAGCACGTCCTGTAATTCAGACTGTCTTCATATAAAGATGTCAGTATCTTATGCCTGCAATTTCTTAATTAATACGTAAAAGCTTAACCGAGATTACAGTTTTGATTGTAGTTTTGTGTGGGTGTAACACTCAGACCCTCAACTGCAGAGAAAAACACAAGTTGAGAGTTCTTAAGAACGGGATACTAAAAGTATCTGGACACAGCAGAGGGAACACAACTGTTGGACAGCCAGGACGGCAGGCCGACACAATCGTACCGATCTCAAAGTATTACGGCAGCTACGCTACGTACGGCACAAACCAGAAATGCACACAAAACTTCGAATGGAAACCTGACGAGACCAGTTCTGAGGCATTACTGTACAAGATGGGTTTAAACAAACAGAGTGAACATGCGGGCTGCAATTCTCTGTCTCAGAACAGGACCCAGTGAGAGGCTACTGCATTGTTATCATCCGATCGCCACAGCACACATTCCTCAGCCACCCCAACCCATCCTGTTTAATTACTTCTCCAAGGTGCGTGTTAATGTTATCTTGGAACTCCTCGCCCCACCCCATACAAATTCAGTAGGGGCCCCTTGTATGCGCCTTGCTCATTGCACACGCGATCACAAACCCACCTCTGGGCAATACAATACATTACAATGCTTTCTCACACCCTCCTCATTAGCTTCAGGTACTCACCGCAGCAATTTGTTTCCAAACACTCACAGCTTCTAATCCCCGACAAATATTAGTGTAGGACCGATTCCGTGAACACCATGAGGTTAGGAAATGTCCGCAGCCAGTAACACTTTTGGCGCGTTCGCTCCGTCAGTGTCACTGTTCCCACTTCCTCCACTATTGATTGGTACTTTCAACTGAAACTCAAAGTCTTTGTTTTTCGAGTCGGCTGATGTCATGTTTAGGGAGAATCGGGTCTTCTGGGATGTGATGTTACGTCTGCGGAATAATCTCACACTTTTCGAAATACCGCAAGGTCTTCGTCTTCAAGGTCTTCAACCGTTCTTCCGGCTTCCAGGGCGGGTACTTCCCTTAAAGGGCGAGACATCGTGTTTGCTGTATCTGTCTCTCGAAAGGCGAGATTCTCATGCCCCAGTTCGTACCGGACAGAAAACACAGGCAGAGGATCTGTTTCTTTCGGTCTCTCCAAATTTAATAGCAGAATTTCAATTCACGTATCGAGCCTCACGTATGTTCATAGTCGAAAGTGTGCAACGGATTTCGATTAAATTTGGCTCAAGTAATCCGTGCTAATGATTTGATGGTTATTTATCGTGTGTTTTGAATGTCCTCTTTTGTACAGGACCAAACATTAGCGTGTCACAACCGTTCACAGATGGTAGAATTGTCTGACATGTGGGGCCATCGTACCGATGTAGTAATGATGGCCGGTGACGGTGGCTCAAGTCAGTGACGCTCTGTATAGCGAACTTGGACATACGACTCCTTAGTCTCAAGCACATGAAAGGTTACTCTTTAAGTATGAATAACAGAACAATTTACTACGATAGCCTTGAAATTAATTTAAGTAAAAGCAACCCAAGTCTCCCGGACAGTTCATTTTTTTAAATGCCTATACGCCGCCACAGGACACGTTGGAATGTGTGTACATTGCGTAACGATGGTGCGTCCTTTCCCTTCATGCCCCTATGTAAGGTCAATTCGTTAATGCTAATGCATTCGATGACTTAGATTCCAAATTATTTTTATCTGCACAGCCTTAACGGTAACGTGAGTACAATTCTTCACGTAAACAACTTCGCCCCGACAAATATTTTGCGAGTTGCACTTGAGACGCGTGCATAAACGTGTGCAGCCTTCACGGCCAGTGCACAATAATTGTCCGACAACGCCTCATTAGCAACTTTATCGCGGGAAACCAGTCAGTTGTTTGCGGACAGCTGCACGCGTAAAGATACGGAAAAACTGACTGACGCATTTTTTCAACCTTTCACACAGAATGCGCCGTTCAGAGCCACGATTAGTTTATATCAGGCGCAGCATGGGCTGTCTTTAAAAACAAGACATAAATCTTATAAAGCCCAAGATTTACTTTATGTACCACCTGCTTTAATATTCAGAAATTGTGTGTTCTGCCCACAATGCACTTATATGTTTTGTGTGGATCAAAGAACAAACAGCGATTATTTCTCTTTACAGCACTAACCTATCGGTTTTTATAACCGCTTCAGAAAGTGTTTACTGCGCGGTACAAACTTGGTCTTCAAATCAGATACAGTTTCGTCCTTAAAGGGTTAAACATAGAGAAGAAAAAGTTGCGCCGTATCCTGATAGGTCAAGCAGTTACATGCCAGTTTCTCGGCGTGCAGAATTGTTTGTTAGCAGAGTTGCAGTATTAGACCGGTATTCGGCGTATTTCAAGAGTTATTGTTAGGCAACAGGCTGTGTCGTAATTCGGGCGATTATTGTAGGATTTTTAGTGCAATGCAACGGTTGCATTCACTCAGCCACAAACACATTTAGGCCAGAGCGTGTTCCGCGCAAGTGTGGCTCGCATCTGCCAACCCAGTAATCTCAATGGTTCACACGTAGGCCTACTCCTGGATACCCAACACCGACATGTACTGAGGTACTTCATCACGACCTCGTCCCCCCCCCCTCTCGTGCCCTCATCCCTCATCCAGTACTCGGCAAACGTGAAGAAGGAAACTCATAACAGTGTCAGGCCTAATGAACAGTCAGGATCAATGTTGAGTTCATCTCGAGCTGCCTCAACGTATTTTCACGACGCAAGCGACGCCACACACACCCTCGCTCACAGATAAAGGTTAAATGTCACGTCTCTATCCTTGGTTGCGGCTACGCATGTAATAAAATGCCCTTACTCCGGAGAGGAAGCAGGTAGAGCACACCACATCGAAGGGCTACCATCGGCTCGAACGTAAATGTAGACTGTGAAATAATCAGGCGCTCCACAGCTTCAGGAATACTTATTACAAAGCAGGTGTTCCTCATAACCAACACACTGCGACCGAATGTGCCAACTAAACGGACTGCCATTGTGTCATCAATACTGCAGGCCCGCGTTTCCCCAAGATGTGTGAAGGCAATGGAATTACAAGTACATGGAAGAGCAAAACGAATCCTAAGGTCTGTTTCGCGGTACGTGACAACGGATCTGTGGAATTCTTTTAAATCAGACCCAGTCGTGAATAAATAAATCAATCGCAGTTATTCGGATGAATTCTCTCGACACTGAAGGAGCCCAGTTCTGTTACGGGCAGTATCGGTGTGTCGGCCATCGACCCCCTTATGATTCCATTTGAACGTAACAATAAAAGCCAAGACATACAAGAGTTAAACCCCTAAGTTTCAGCGACCCGCTCAACGTATACCCTGCTGATGGAAACACATGGGGACTCCGAAACGATAGCTTGAAGTTAACTCTGATGCGGCTGACCTCCGGGCAAGACTTTAGTGTATGTGTTTCCTGGGTAAGCCAGATATTCTAAAAATGATTACTAAGGCCAAACTTACAGCCACCTATTTATAGTTTCTGCCAAAGTTTCTAAACATTTATCACATTACAGGACAGCTGGGCCCACAACTTACGATAGTTCAACGATTTCTCACGAGTCTTGTACTGACCGGTCTACATAGCTGTCATTCACACACCACTGAATGTTGAACAACACACAAGTTCCAAGAGGGCGTTGTTCTGCGTAAGGGAGGAAAAATGTCCGCTGCAAATCTCAGTACAGAAGATGAATGGTATATACAACAGACCATTTTGAACGGATGGTGCAAAAACGTCACAGCCACGTATCAACTTGTCGCCATGAAGTGTCACAAAAGCACCAATGTTTCGGAGAAACCTTGTGAATGCGTCTTCGAAGTGGCGGACTGAAGCAGGGGGGATAAAAGGGCCTGTGATAAACGGACGGTATGACCGAGACAGGGTTATGTAAGCGGACCACCGGAAACCGGCAGCCGCCACCCTAGCGAGGAAGGCACCAGGTTCGTGCTAATGTTGGTGCCTATCTGCCACACTACGGGGACCCACCACAGAGAAACTTAATGAGAAGCCGAAATCTAGCCGCATGTAAGCTTCATCTCGTTTCCTGTTCGCGCCGATCACCGGACTTCGTCTGCGCTGATACTGATCGTGACTACAGCACTCTGCGGTAGGCCTACTGAAAGCCGTCACGGCCAGGGACCGCCACTGCTGATAGGATCACAGTCTCAGTCCCCAAAACGGTATAAACCCAGTGGCACACTTATACAGCTCGTCGACAGAACAAATTTTATCCAGTTCTGTAGTACCTTAAAGTCTAGTCTACTTCCGAGCATAATTTTTATAGCAGACATGTATACGAAACTGACAAGTGTGAGACAGCACCGGCGTTGCTTCCAGTGACAAAAATGGTCACAGAAACTAACACAAATTCAGCAAATCACTGCTAATAAAATATACAGCGTGTTTCTTTTATCGCAGCCCTGCACACCCTAGTTGTCACACGCAGTCGCGGATGCGGACTATCTCTACGATTAAGTTGTTCTGCTCTGGTCAGCAATTAAAGTAACCCTGTGTATTCTGGTATGCAGAAACACACATGCACGCGCGAATACACACACACACACACACACATGTCTATACGACGACTCCTATAAACCTAGCCTTTGTTAGATACAAACGACACCGACCCAACATGAACAACAACAACAACGTTTGGAGTTATCTCATTGTCCCACCCAGCACTTGACTGATACTATCTTGCAAATCACAAAGAAAGAGTTTACTATTAGCTCATTATCACCTCCTGGAGAACAACACTGCAAGGACTTCATTACGGCGTCCTGCAGCAGTGTCCAGTGAATGGTGTAGACGCTGAACGGCAGTTCGGGCGCTGGGGCCATTCATTAGTGGCGCTACTGACAATGACGGCTTGGGTGCAGCTGCTGAGCCGTCGGCCTGCCTTCAGTGCATCGACTGATCTTAGGCGAAACCGAAACCCCCCACCCACTAGTAAACTCAACCCCTGCAGTTGACACTTAGGATAATGTGGGCCCCAACGCTGCACTACCGGGTGGTTGCACTCTTTTCACCGACAAAGTACAGGGTCAGTGCACGTACAGTACTTCATCTCCGTAACAATGAACGCTACTGTGCGAATTACATTTTATATCGACCAAAATACACGACTAATTCCTCAAATTCAAATCCAGCCTCGTTAATACATGCACAGCACTTCCCAAAATCTGTTCTTTACCAAACAGTCTTACAGATACTGCCTGTGCAAAACGTGCCGGGTACACCCTCAGCACCACTTCGGTAAACTCACAATGGCCTTCCAGGTCTACGGCCCACATGCGCACACGTGTCAAAGTCCTATTTCTACCAGTTCACCAATCTCTACCACACAACCAAAAAACAAAATACACACTTCACGCGGGAGCTAAAAAGCAAGATAACAACTTGCTTCTGTTTCCAGAAACTGCGACAGCCAGTACCCTACATGAAGTGGCACTAGGATCGCTCCCACTTCACATGTTCGTGCGCCCGCCATGTTCTTATTATTGCTTCTAGCGAATTAAAAACTACAAACATGACGTAACCTCTAATGACATACTGCCCATATTAAATTTAGTAGAACTCGGTCAGGTGCAGCAAATTCTCAAACAGAGGGACGGACAAGCAGACGTATGGTGATCCCACAACCTGCCCTGATGTCCTTCACGTACACAAGCAGGCTACAACTTCCTCAAGAAACTTCTAAAATTCTGCACGCATCACCTTCATACTACTAGCTGTCACTAGCTGCTGTGGTTCCCGCGCTGTAACACATACGGTCACTTGTTTGTTACACAAACGACACCGTTAACTGGACAGTTTACAGAATAAGTGAGTAACAGCGATGATCAGTGAATGGCTACAACTGCCAGCTGAACAGCTCCAATTCTGAAAAATGGGTGGACGAAAAATTAATCCGACACACAAGAGAGAAGTCAGCGGTCGGTTTCGACGATGCGCCACAGCACTAAGCGCATGACGACACACCTCCAAGCACATCCCAGTGAAAGCAGACATCATTTCGTGGTTTCGGTGACGGGAGGCGTGGAATTCTCTTCAAAACTGTTCCTGCGAATTATCCGACACCGGTACATGTTCAGTAAGGTTACTGGCCAGACAACTGTCACCATTTGAGGACAACTGAACGCTGTAATGTACAAAGAGCGGCGTAACTTCTGATGTCATGGATAACATCGTAATGTCAAACCCTGGCTGACAGGCTTCATCCCCAACTATCTAAAACCGTGAGCCACCACCTCCCACGGATCAGACTCTGAGTACCTACACAGACGTTCAGTAGCATTCCAGGCTGGAGAAAAAGAAGGGGGGGGAAGGGGGAGGGGGGAGAACCCAACTGCTAAACTGCAAAATCCAACAGAGTCCACGAGAATGTTTCGAACATTCTTATCCGTAATTCGCCAACTAAATCTTACTGCTTACAAGGAACTACGTTCCGCAGACAGAGAATGGAATTCTTTTGACAGCACACATCAGCCTTCCTCGACACTTCTATCTAGCCTCACAGTAAGGGACCCCCACCTGGCTGCAAATCTGCAGTACTGGCGGGCAGTTCCAATATAGCCAGGACTACCCACTGCGTTCAGAATCTACACATATTTCTAAATTCCATGCGCCATGTCTTGTATAGAAACACTGTGATCATTACGGTCATTAATTTACTCTGACTGACACGCTTAATAAAAATGGGCACGTGTTGGTTGTCATTAATATGAACAGAGCTGTTTGACAAGAAACTGTGTGCCAGGATTAGGACACGTGCTTGCGTCAGTAACTCCACGTTCTGTGCACAGGGCACCTTTTACATGACCACACGCACGCAAGCACGCTTCGGTGCCAAGGACTAACAATAATTTTGCAATATGGCAGTACAAAACCTGTTGTACTGAACCACAGCGACAGAATGTTTTCGCAACATACCACTTCACTTGCAGTAGCTGAACAGGTGTCGTTAAACAACCATAGCTGTAGTGTTCGTGTGGGAGGAATGCACCATCCCTCGCACCCACCTGTTTATCACAGCAGCCCCAACCCACACCCAGCCCGAGCCTCCTTATTAGCATCAGGTATCCAATGACACCGGCCATCACAAATTCCGATACTCCAGGCGTGTGAAAGACCGCGATACGTTTCACCTACGAAGTATGAGGCAGAGAACCACAGACACGTGCATGGACATAGGATGCTCCTAATTGTTCAAGAACGCTAACATGGCAACAGTGTGTTCGTAAAACAAGTGTACAAATGGATCGTTGCGTCGTGAACAATGCTGCTAGCCACTCTAAATGGCCGACAGCACTGCTTGCAGGGCAGACGGTAAGATGCCGGCTGAACCTGTAGTCAAATTCAAAGTGTTACCACAGACCTAGAGGGAAAATGCTGCGACGCATACAAACACCAAAAATGCAATAAAAACCAAACGAAATTCTGCGCCCTGTACATAACCACTTCGTGCAGCTTCACCTACAAATAACACGCTACTGGCAACAGCTGTGTTAATTTGCATGCGATGAAATTGAACATGCTGCACTAATAAAATACACGGAATCCATTAGAATTAGGATGTAGACTATTCACTAATAATAATAAATCAAGGTTATTTAATAATAATAATAATTCAGTCGACACACAACGCAAGAAACATCAGGTGACACACTGTACCATACAAATGTACAACTGGCTTTAGGGTACCCAATGCCAAACTGATGCTTAGTATCAACCTAGTCTATAGACTCCCGCAACACGTCAAGACATTTGTCACCACAGCCCGCCACTGGGCCCTACCTCGAGCCACAGCACGCATGTTCGTCAGGTACCGTGCTTTGAACATGGTCGCACGTTTGAACACTCCTACTAAAACACAGTTCGCTACGGGATGGACGGTCCAGGGATGGAATCCCGGTGGGGTGGAGGGGGGGGGGCAATTCTCCGCAATCGGCCAGACCGACCCCGTGGCCCACCCAACATTCTGTACTATGGGTACCGGGTAAAGCGGCGGAGGTGTGGCTTTGACCACCCACCCCATCTAGCGAGGTTAGAGGAAAAGTAAAACTGTACCCCCACCTGCTCTAGGGTGAGTTTTATCTTTTACCTTCCACAGAAGAATATGTGACCTGCTCTGCACCACGCAACATAAATGTATATAGTAAATCGGGCCATAAAATCCATATCCATATTGCGCTGCCACCTACGTCTTCCGTCTGACGTGGTCTCTTCATGTTTCCCGATTAAAATTGTGCAAGCATTGTGCATTTTTTACGATGAGGAGTTCCTGGAGAGGACCACCCCCTGTCGACAGTTGTCAGAACAACACCATTACGAGGGACAAGCTGAAAAGGAACCTGTGGCAAGAAGGCACCAGCCTGACATTCCTGTGCTCAGCCAATCGCGGCTGTTAGCAATCCACAGGCTATTGTATAAAACTCTGCGACATCTTTCTGTGCGGCAGCATGTGTCTGCCTTCCAAATCACCAACTGTAAGCTATGCCGAATTACTCCACAGCGCACCAACGCGAGTCACAGACGTTGGCATCAGGTCTGCTGAATTCAGTGACAGTGTACACCTCTCAAGTCTTCGCTTCTAGCCCACTGAGGCTCATTACCAGTGAGTTCTCCCACTGCGGTCGTGGTCGCCTTCCCAAGTCCGGTCCCTGAGCTTTTGTCGGGTACGTAATTACTTACTTACTTCATGGAGCAGAGTCCTTCTTGAGAAGCTAACCGGTTTTCAGCTAGTCAAGAAACCCCCCATTTTATGGAACCCGAAGGTTCATTACCGCAATCACAAGTGCCCACCACCTGTCCCTATCCTGAGCCAGCTCGATCCAGTCCATACCCCCACATCCCACTTCCCGAAGATCCATCTTAATATTATTTTTCCACCTACGCCTGGGTCTCCCAAGCGGTCTCTTTCCCTCAGGTTTCCCCACCAAAACCCTGAATACGCCTCTCTTCTCACCCATACGCGCTACATGCCTCGCCCATCTAATTTTTTCTCGATTTTATCACCCGAACAATATTGGGTGAGGAGTAAAGATTTTAAGTTCCTCATTATGCAGTTTTCTCCACTCCCGTGTTACCTCGTCCCTCTTAGGCCCAAATATTCTCAACACCAGATTCTCAAACACCCTCAGCCTATGTTCCTCCCTCAATGTGAGCGACCAAGTTTCACACCCATTCAACACACAGGCAAACTTATAGTTCTGTGTATCTTAATCTTTAAACGTATTAAAGATTTGTCGAGAAAACACTTTTACAAATGTGTGCTCTGACAAAATTAAACGACTGGCTTTGTCACTCAGTTTCTCCGCATACTCGCACACCGACAAGTTAAACACTTAACGGTCTAATTGTGCCCGCTACCAGGTTTCGGCATCTTCTACATTTCGCGTTATCCAGTTTTGCGAACACTTTCACACTCATGTTTCCGTGTGACTTGTGCCTGCTGCCTGCACATTTCTCTGACGAAACAACAGACGCACGGAATTTTGAAAGCCACAAGCAAATCGCCGGTCGGCACGCGCTGTGGACAGCCGACAATCGTGGAAGTACATAATTGTGGAGGTGCTGTGGAGGCAGGCAGAAGTCATCAGAGATCCACAGTGATTTAACTCAGCGTTTGCTCTCGGTCCCTCACTGGGGAACACTAACAAAATTCCTGAAAGGCCTGGCTTCGACTGCTGCTATATGTAGGCATCCTATTCTCATCCAAGATCTCACCTACATATTTTATGTACATTTACAAACAGGAAGATCCGGTCAGCGAGTGCAAGGTGAACCCCGGTCATGCCAGTGGCGTACAGGTCACTTCGATTCTGGAGGTACCGGGCTCGAATCTCCGTCACGACACCGGCTCACCTGGCGGTATTCACGTAGTTTTCTTCACTCCACCCAGGACACTGCCGGACAGTACCCCGACCTCCTTCCAGCGTGTATCAACTGCAGTTCAACCATTATCCTGCCATCGACTGTCACACAGGATGAGTCACCCACCAATAGCCTTCAAATACAAACCATTAGAAATGTTCTATTGGAACAAATATTTCATGTCTCGACCACAGACAAGTCACAATGCCAATGAAATTTTAAGCTCTTAGCACTTCGACCCCACAAAGAACAAACTTATTCCGGTCTCAGATCAATGTTACACGCAAAATGGACGCGCAGACAACACGGCTGAATGACCGAGCCTCTCTACAGCTAATGGCACAGGCATCTAACGGTACAGTGCAGTTGTCCCACGTTCCAACATCGGCCCGGTTACGCACTAGGGCCGTTTTCTTCAGTCGTCCGGCAAATTCCACAGTAGCAAACTCACTCTGAAACAAGGCTTTTACAGAACGCAATACCAAGTTGTGAATCGTCAGACGACAAAACGAAAACACATTAACCAGTGCATGCGCATCGCTAACGACAGAAACGATTTATAATTCCACGGTACCAGATAAACTACATGTTCGTACTGATTGTCACCACAAATGACAGCGTTGCGCACCTGTATTAGGCACAGCGTATGTTCAGTAGGCAGGCTACAACATATCATTCGTGACACCCGGTGTGCAGGACCTATTCAATTAAGAACTTGCTCAGATATGGACTGCTGGTTACGGCCACGTGAAAGAACAGCTTGAAGCTATGTGACTGTCGGCAGTTGACACTCCGAAATATGGCTAATGGCTGCAGACGCTCCGAAATGTGATTACCAGCTGCAGAAGCTCCGAAATGTGACTACCATCTGCAGACGCCCGGAAATGTGACTACCAGCTGCGGACGCCCCGAAATGTGATTACCGGCTGCAGATGCTCCGAAATGTGACCACCGCCTGCGGATGCTCCGAAATGTGACCACCGCCTGCGGATGCAGGCAATCCGAAATGTAGCAGACACTCCGAAATTTCTTCCGGTGCAAGCCCCAAGCCAGTCCATGCAGGTGTACAAACATTTCACATACAGAAGCGCAGCATGGAGACGTCACATCAATAAGCAGCGTTCGCGCCGGTCCATCAGACTGCAAGGCATTACGTCCCCAGAAACCTTGTATCCTAAATCACGATCCTGCTGCAGAGGGCGGCGTGTGACAACAAGGTAACGCCGGCAGGAATGTGCCTAACGTGTAATGCGGCGCTGTACATCTGCTTCTCCATTAAGGTTCAAGCAACATGTCACGAATCACAAACACAGTATCATCCCTAGGGACACAGGCTTAGTAGACTGGCAGGAAGGGGTGTCGTCGGTTCTTGTGTCGCATCGCAGAGTGTGAGGCGGGCTATATCGCGTACAGCGTCGGTTAATGGGTGGGGGGATGTCTTAATTGTACGAGCGGCAGCAAGCGGCGCACACACTTCTGTCTGGAGGTAGGCCACAACACGGCTAACAACCTCACGACACTCACAGTAACGCACAAATTCCTTACATTAAATTCCGTGTCAATAAGGAAACTGACGGCTGGGAACCTTTTTCACCAACCGCCACCGCTCGACCTTAGCAGTTCCGTTCATTGCGCCAAGATCCATTCTGGCTCATTCGTCCATTGCGATTAGCCCAGGACGCCATCGTGGTCTCTTACCTTGACACTCACAATCAGAATTGCACATGCGCACTGGATTCGCCCCCACCCCCCGACACACACACACACACACATTCCATTTTAATTCAGTGCATTCTCACATATTTACAGCAGCGTCCACATACATTTTCAGAAACGAGCAATAAATCAGAGCAGTGAGACAAATATGGCACTGCAGTTAATCACATTCACACCCAGAATACGCAAGTATAAACTACGCCCAAGTACAAAAGTCATAACTTCATGTTTACAAACTGTCAGCGTAGAGAGGTGTAACCAAAGGCTTGTCAGAGCCATCTGCCGACAGAACATCACACTGCACTACCAGACACCAAATACTCCAATAGAATACAAACCACGGGAATATTAACACAACTTTTCAAAAGCTGTCAGATTTTTTTATGTGATAATGAATTCAAAATGCTCCAATACACCGAAATGGCACTGTAACAAATCAAAGAAATATACTAGCTACATGGAACTCAGAAGCCACCTTCGTGTGACTGTGCTTTTCTGCCCCACACTGCTGCTACAGCCGATGGACTCGGTCTCATGATGGAAACAGCGTGCGCGCGTGTGCGTGTATGTGTTTAGAGGCGCTGCGTCATTGAAAGCTATATGCGCCTATCTAAAAATTATTACACGGTCAAAACAAAGCTGCAGGGCAGTCAAAAGAACAGCGCCATTGCAATTTTAAAACGACACTCAGAATCTCCACGCTGTTTGAACCTACACAAAGCTGTTGACAAAAGACGATGCAGTATGGCGGGCTGTGTCACCACACTGCTGACATTCAGCCGGCTACGTGTCGGAACTCAAATTCGAGGTCGAACTGCCATGTTTCTCAAACGGACACAATCGTGAATATGGCGCGCAGCGCACGAAGTACCCAGAATCGAACTTAGAACAGTATTACGTAATTTGTTCGTGACGTGTCAAGCATGTCTGACAGCTCAAGCTCATTCCCAACACTTCCTGCAACAAGCAGTAAGCCACATTACACAATGCATATTGTATCAGCCAGTTTGTGCATAAAATGTATGTGTGGTTCAGCTTCAATTGAACACCCTGTAACCTAATAACTGGTAAAGTATACAGGATGCATAACACAGCTTATGTTCCCTCTATTTACTAACGTGGATCCCACATGAAACACAATACGATTATATCAAAATAAACATTTATTCTTCACTGACGGCGTTTCGTTGTGACATGCGAGCAACAGAAACCAAACAAAACACAGACAATCACAACTTCTTGTTTATTAGTTTTTACTGCTGGCTACATGTTTCGGCATTTGGAACAGCCATTACCAGGCAATTAAAAATACGCGAAGGAAGAGAATATAACTGAAATATAACCCAATAAAATGGGTTCAATTCAGTGGGAGGCCAGCACTTCCCTAACAGCGCAGGAACCTTACTGGACAACGACCTAATCGAATTGTTTACGAGCTTACGATGATATATTCAATATATCATTTTACCCTGAAATCAATTAATTGATTGGGTGAGATACGAAGAGCGTGAAGCTACGGAAAAACTACATACTATATACACATGGGTCATTTCATAAATAATGCACAAGGTGGCAAAACTGCGGAGTGGATGATGCAATCCCAATGAAAGTTATGTCAGTTACAGTTGCATACTTGAGGAAGCAGCACGTGTGTTCGTTACTTCCCTAGTGTACGCCGTTTTGAATTGACGAGTGTTAGACATGGCGTCTGCAGGCGCCTCGGGTACTG
>JGI20166J26741_11366671_pt1 | contig 13904 bp, 13 predicted proteins | sample TergutCu122P5_FD_26741 | JGI IMG/M metagenome (IMG submission 26741)
TAAAGTCCCCGCTATACAACGCCACCATCGCGAGCGTGTTGCGCGCGCTCGCTGTCTGGCTATTTCAAATGTTCGGTTTCTTTATGGACTGCCCTCGTATACAGAATAAGTGGCAGGCTGCTACTAATGGTTTTGAAGGGAGGGCCTTTTCATCATGCCTATCACACATTGCTCCTTCTCTTGAGGATCCAGTAAACCATCAGAATATTAATGACATTGCCACAAAGGAAGGGAAGCAATATGTGAGGTACTGCATATACAGATATATAGTAATGAACATGAAGATGGGAAAAAAACATTGAAAGACATTCTCTTAGTATCCCACAGCCTCTTGTTCATATATCTGGACCTGTAATGAATGTCTTTGGGCTTAAAGATGTACTAGTTGAAACAGCTTGCACTCTAACAGATGTAATGCCACTTCGATAGTATGCAGAGGCTTAATTCATTACAGTGATGTGGATGGCTGTATTGAAAGTGAGATGCAAAGCAGCCTAGGGGACTACTATACCTCTGTAATTTTCAGGATCTTCAAGAAGAGCAATAGACATCTCATTCAAGCTTGAATATAAAGCTTGCTATTTGAAAAACATACACCTGATTGCATGAAATATTTTACAGTATTAAACTGCTCAAGCTGTATCCAAACCCAGTGAGCTATTATAGATGTCTGTGCTTAGGTTAAACTCAGGCCAGGAGAGGTAACGTCATCCACAACACATGCAACAAATTTAGGTGACATAATCAACAATAAATTGATATTGACATGCGGAAAAAATGTGAACAGGCATTTTCCATGCCCAGGGGTCCATTTTTAGATGCTTTTGCAAAGTTGCAGCAGTTGACTATTAGCTTCATCATGTCTGTATGTCCATTTGCGTGGAACAACTCAGATCCCACCAAGTGAATTTTCCTGAAATTTGATATGAGTATTTTTTGAAAATCTGCCAAGAAAATTAAAGTTCATTCAAGTGTGACAGGCATTGTGGGTACTTTATGTGAAGACATACATACATTTATGATAATATCTTGCAGAATTCTTCTTAGAATGAGAAATATTTCAGACAAAAGTAGTAGAGAAAATCAGAACACATTTGTTATTTTTAAGTTTATTCATCCCTGTTGTGTTGTAGATAACCATAATCCCATAGATTTCAGTGCAACACAACAATTTGTGTGTTCTCTACCATGATTTTTGTAACACATTTTTTGTTCAGTAACTTTTTTCATAAAATTGTGCTGTTGAGATCATATGGAAAAATACAATACAGGCACACAGGCCCCTCATGACACTATAATGCTATTTAGGAAGGATGTGGTCTGCATGCTGGATAACGAAGGCAAGAATACAGAAACACACACATAATATTTGATACTTATTGCTTCTTAATTGATTAAGTTCATCTGATCTTGTAAATGCTTTACAGCAACGCTTATAAAACTTGGGAAACTGTGGAGTGACTAATCTGTCATTATGATCTGTTTAGCCAAATTACACATCTAAAGAAGGCCATGAGTAAAGAACATCCTTTTGTTTCAGTGCAGCATCAGGCACTTTACATGAAGACCTACGTACATACGTTGTATTTTTGCCTGCGACATAAATTGTCCATAGAAGCATTGTTGTGCAACAGTCAGTGTTTTTGTATAGTTAACAGTGACTTGTATCTAAGCAACACACAAAAAAGAGTATATTGTTGTGTTACACTGGCACAGTGGTTAGGTCAATGCACCACACTTTCATTACACACACATTGCCTGTCTTGTTATTCATTGGTGTAGATGACACCTCCCTCAAATTCAAAAGAATGCACAGCATAAGAAGGGTGTATTGGTTATTCAGGAAGATAAGTTGTCATGTTCTGAAGCACATAAGAAATGTAAGAATCCCCAGCAAAATTCAAATGTTTTACGGCATACCATTTGAAATTCCACTAGCACCTGAACAGGTGCTTAACATACAGTTACATATCTGTAACCCAAAATGAAAGTTGCTCCTGATGCAGTTCCCAGACAAAGTAAATGAATCTTTGTTCTCTTAGAAGAACCCAGAGAGACCTAACATGCTACCAGTGTGTCCTGCCCAGTGCTGTAAGAAGGTGTGCAAACCTCTTGGAGGCAGAACTACAAAAAAATGAAGATCACAATATGGATGTCACTGAATGCATTATTGAACATCACCTCTGTAGGGAAATTAAACGAGCAGAATACTAGTTACTGTGACCCATACAGTATGGTACTTTTAAATATCTGTTTCTTGAATACAGTTGAGTCCAGTAAATTTAAAAATAAGATCAGCTACCTTAGTAATTTTTAAAGCTGGTTATAACAAGATATTGTGGGATGTTATGCAGCGTGGGTTGGTAGTTAGTTACTTATGTTTCAGGGTAACCTGTTGGTACCATCTTAAAGGGTCAAGCTTGATCCTTGAAGGTGGGACTGATAGGTTGTCCCAGAACATTGGTAACAACCAGCCTAAGCTGGGTAACATCCCATAAGATTGTAGATCTCAACACTGTGGCATAAGCCTGCAATTACACAAGCTAATAGTGATCTGAGAGCTGTTTTCAATGCTAATGAAATGTGTGTTTTCTTTTACAGCTGCATTTCTCACACAGACAGTATGCCTCGATGACACAACAGTTAAGTTTGAGATCTGGGACACCGCGGGTCAAGAGAGGTATCATAGTCTTGCTCCGATGTATTACAGAGGAGCCCAGGCAGCCATTGTGGTGTACGATATTACAAACCAGGTAATATCTGTAATTGATTATAACACTGTGCCTACAATGTACCACCTACCACAAATAGAGAAATAAAGCATAAGGATTGTCCTGATGTATAGTTACTTAATGACATGAAATTGGCCCATATTATTTACATGGAATGGTATGATTGTAAGTGAATAAGTGATTGCAAAGAATTTGGAGGCATCATTTGAGATACTTCCCAGCATCTGTCTCAGTGTTCTGAGGAAAATTATGAGAAACCTGCCATTATAGCCGGCTGCTGGGCTGAGGTATTGTCCTGGTATGTCCTGAATGGAAAGCGGGTGTGTGACCATCTTGACTGCAGTATTTCTGAAACACAGTTTTCCATTGGATTAACCTAGAGTTCAAGAAATTTCAGTCTTTAGTCTGAGTGCCTTGTTACTCGTAACAGAAAAGCCCATCATATTGGAGAAAAAAGTATCTGTTTAATACTCACTTCAAATGATCAGGAAACAGCTGCCCTTCTGTTTTACACACTTAATTCATAACCTGTTGTGTCATCATCCGTGGAACTGTTCAAAATTGAGACCTGATTCTGCATGGCATACATTTTGATGGTACGCATTGTTACTTACTACAGGTAACTTGGTGTACAAATGTGGAAATAGTTTCTGGTTGGCTTCCCTGCACATAAACTAAATCTGTGTAAGGGAGTAGTTATTTCAGTTTGTTTTGTCCAGTATTACTCAGTTATTCTAAACATATAAAGCTTTTGTGAGCAGATACTGACAAATTCACTGTCATCTGCACATGATGATGGCACACAAAAAGAAGGTTGTGTCATAGAAGGACCAATAATTTTAAAGCTATGGTATTTTCTCTAATAGAGTGACAGATACTCAGAGTTTTACGGGTGGAAGCACAGAATTTGTGCTATCCTGGACATGACTAGTAATGGGAAGAATGTTGTTGGTACCTTGATTTTATAACGTTTATGATCAAGACATTATAAATATTCTGTGACAGTGAATAAGTTAGAATATTAATTAAATTGTAATTGTCTGTTCAGGATACATTTGGGAGAGCAAAGACATGGGTGAAAGAACTTCAGAGGCAGGCATCACCAAATATTGTTATTGCACTTGCGGGTAATAAAGCAGATTTGGCAAATAAAAGGATGGTGGAACATGACGAAGCTCAAGGTTATGCTGACGAAAATGGCCTTCTCTTCATGGAGACCTCTGCAAAGACAGCTATGAATGTCAATGATATTTTCTTGGCAATTGGTAAATATTCTATTCAAAGTAGCATATTTTTCACCTGGTAGAGAAGAGGAGCTAGTGCGTGGCGAAGCCAGTGGGACTGCTATATGCGAATGGGTAGAATGTGACTTTCCAAGACCTCAACCTGTTCATCTTTTTAGATGTGTAGCAAGTGGTGTGGAATGGGGCCATGAGATTATGTAGTTGAGGGGCAGTGAGGGTGGAAGTGCTTGAGAAGAGAGGAAGTAGTGAGTTAGGAGTTTGTGGGGTCTGAATGGTGGGGGGGGGATAAATTGGTGGAGCTGTTCCTTACCACCATTGAGGGCCTGTGGTTGTTGATTGGGCTGTGATGTCCACACTCTTAAATATATTGTATAATACCATCAAACACGACTATTTTTAATTCAACCTGGTTACAGGAGGTCTTATTTTAGATTCATTAAGACAATATGTTTTGGTCGTTATTTGACCATCATCAGGTCTACAAAGAGCTGAATATGCAACATACAAAGAATTTCTTTGGTATGCAATGGGATCCCATTGTGCTTACATTGCTATTTAAAATATAAAATTGTAAAAGTAAAAGTTGTGATGTTAAGATAACTTATGGTACGTGATGTTTGTTTGTCCTAATGATGCTAGTCTGGCATGCTGTGGCTATTCCTGGATAAGGAGCTTCTATATTATGACTTTCACTTGTGGTTGAAGCCTGCAACTGATCACTTTCACTTTTTATAGTTAGTCGTTACTGAAGAGTGGGCACTATTTAGTGGCACTTACAGCTGTGTAGTACGCTGTAATTGTTGAACGTGTCTTTACGTTGTTACTGGCATTTTCCTGCATGTTTAAGGCTCAGTGTCTGGCCCAGCACGCTGTTTTCTGGAGTCTGACGTTTTGTGAGTTTGGCGTAGCCTGGATCCACTCTATGTTCTGGGATGTTTTTGGTGCCTGACAGGGAGATATTATCTTAGGGTGTGTCCCCACATAATCCTGTAAGATTGTAGTGCACTGTTTTGAATGTATCCTTTGAGGGTGTTGTGATAGCGAAGAGGATTTAGTAATGTTACCACTATCTACGATTTTGGTACTTACGGGCTCGGTGCCTTGTGATGTGAGTGGGCAGGCTGCAGTACATAAAGTTGTTGCTGGCAATGAAATTCTGTACTTTGTTATGGTAATTGTCTACATATATTATTACGATGGAATTGCCTTTGTCAGCTTTCAAAGCCATAGCGTTGTTAGATGTTAACTTTTCTTTGATTTGGTTGAGAATCCGGTTTTTGTATTTTGCCTGGTTGGAGTTGTACTGTTTATTGGTGTTGTATTGTCTGTACAATTGCTTTAAGTTGTGTGCTACCTGAACTCTTACATAGTCTTGTTCCTGGGTGGGTAATTGTGCGACAGCAGTTTCTGCTTCTAACGTGAGGGTTTTGATCCAATTTTTGTTCTTGAAGCTGAGGTTATACTTAGGCCTTTATTGAGCAAATTTAGTTCATCAGCAGTAAATTTGATGTTTGTATTATTAACCACTCGTGGGTAGAACGTCTTTATGTGCTTAGGGGTGGATATCTGTGTATGTTCTAGCTTTTTTAGTCTTTGTCTAATAGTGTTATATTTCCTATCCATGTTCTTGTTAATGGCTTCATGTATACTGTTGCGGATTGTGTGCCATGATTTACCCCACTCTTGGGCTAGTTTTAAATGTGTTTGGTAGAGTTTTTTTTGGGGGGTTGAGTTTATCTTTTTTCATGTACAAAACTCTAATCTCATCCTTAATCCTGATAGAGCAAATTCTGTTCTTTGTAGCATAAGCGGCTTTTGACGTGACTGGTGCCTTTAAATTAGCGTATTTGGGGACTATGTTCTTAGTAAGGCATTGTTTGTTAAAGAATATATCAGCGTTGCATTTTAAGATCTTGGTTCTTATGCTCGCGTATTGGTAAATGGACCTTGCCTGACTGGCTATAAACTTAATGTTTCCCATTCTGTTGTGTTAGATAAAATATATTGTATAATACCATCAAACACAACTATTTTTAATTCAACCTGGTTACAGGAGGTCTTATTTTATATTCATTAAGATAACATGTTTCGGTCGTTACTGGACCATCATCAGTTCTACAAAGAGCTGAAAATTCAACGTACAGAGGATTTCTTTGGTACGCAATGGGATCCCATTGTGCTTACATTACTATTTAAAATATAAAATTGTAAAAGTAAAAGTTGTGATGTTAAGATAACTTATGGTATGTGATGTTTGTCCGTCCTAATGATGCTAGTCTGGCATGCTGTGGCTATTCCTGGATAAGGAGCTTCTATGTTATGACTTTCACTTGTGGTTGAAGCCTGCAACTCTCTTAAATGTTCGCTGTTGATGTTCATTCACGCACTGCATGTCTGGTAGCTCTTTCCTGTATTGAACTTCCTGTGTACATTGATTCTGGTGGTTATGGTGTTAAATGAATGATCCTTGACCACAGGGGGTCTTGCTGCCTTATCCCATACTTCCCATCCCACCCGTAACAGATATACTGAATTGGGCCCTGAAAATCCTTTTACATATACTGGTACTGTTGGCTTGGATCAAGGATTTTTTTTTTTTCAGTCAGGCTTGCACTCTAGTCTCAATTTAAGTAAATAGAATACTTTTTTTTATCTCATTGTATGGTTTTTGAGTTCTTATTTGCTTTATGTGTCAGCCAAAAAGCTCCCAAAGAATGAGCAAGTGGCTGGTGCTGGAACCAGTGGTCAAGGTCGGAGATTGGTTGAATCTGAAGGTCAACAAAAGGTACCGGGAAATTGCTGCAAGTGATCCGTCTCAAGGGCACTCTGGATCTTCTTCAAAACTCATGTAAGTGTGTGTTAAGTGGCAGAACCAAATTAAAAGTGGTGTTAAGGTAAATTTCTTAGTATTTTGAAATGTAATTTCTGCAGGAATGAAAAAAAGGTAAGTCATCGGTCACAACCCAACTTATATTCTCTTTCATAGGCTTGGCTGCATGTTTTGGATTGAAATAAGTCAATCTTCAGGCTATCATACAAAACAAATAGCAAGTATAATGTTACGACATTTCGCCATACAGTACTTTCGTTGTGTTATATTTCTGTGATCACACATCACAGTTATGATTATTGTCAAATTTTACTGATAATTGTGATGTGGAATCCCACAAATAGAATGCAGTGAAAGTATTGTATGATGATATTGTATAATGGCCTGATGATTGATTGATTTCAATCCAAAACATGTTGCCAAGCCAATGAAAGAGAATGTAAGATGTGTTTTGATAGATGACTTTTTTTTTGTAATTGAGATATAACACAACGGGTTGTGTTCTTTTATGTTAAAAATAATTACTGCACTAAATGGAAGGGACGAAAGAACCAGGAGTTTAGTTATTGTGATGTTCAGCTTTGAAATTAATATTGTATGTGAGCTGTTTATATCTTGACACCAACGTTTCTTGCGCGAGAGTTATGGATCAGGTGTTTACTTACCATATCCTGTAGCTGTATGACAGCCTTCCCTGGCAGGCAGTTTGTTCAGGACCATTTAGAAGTAGATCATTCCTATTTTCACCATCAACACCTCTCTCTGTTGTTTCCCTGAATTTGACTGCATGCCTGGGATATGTATTCTGTCGCTACACAAATTTGAGAATTTCCATTGGAGAGACCTTAGGATACGTATCTATTTGGGAGTAAGTAGTTCTTGAATTCTTGGAAACATGGAGATTTGGCGTACTTGAGTTGGTCTTTGGAGCGTGCAGACATTGTATGGCTTTAGAGTATGAAGACATTGTGTTTGCAGGAACTGTGTGTTGTATTTGGTGACCCACTTTATCATCACTGGATTTGAAAGATCTGTTGTGTACAGTTCCTGATTTGTTGTTGTGGTTGAACAGTTTCAAGATTATACTAGAAGTCTTATGTATGTGTTGTAAGTAGCCTCTGATCTGTGAGAGTAATGTAATTTCTTGTTAAATTTTCACTGCACACTTCACTTTACAATTTTGTAAACTAACATCTACTCTCTACTAAGCCCTCCATTCTGGTGTGTCATCTGAAGATCGTCAGACCACTAGTGAATTGTGTTGAGATTACACCTATAGTAGAAACAGACAGACAGTTTGAAGAACAGGTTTTGTTCATGCAACTGCATTTCATGTACAAGTGCTTATAACAGTCAGTCATCTATCTCTCTGTGCTTTGTTGAATGTACATTTTGTTAAAGAAAGTGTAATATGGTACTTCGGAGAGTTTTTTTTTATGAACCTGTCATCCACTGTTATCACTTAAAAACTGCATATGATATTCAGGTGATCAACAAAATAATGACAGTAGTTAAAGTTCACTCTGTCTATCCAAATCATGATATACTGTAGTGTGTCCCAATTTTGAGCTTTCTTGATGATTCATTGTTCATGTTGATCATGTTTTGGTGTTTTTTCATCGTCTCTCAGTTGTCTGTTGCTTATGTTTCCATTGAAGTAATGAAGTAAGTAGGAAGAGAAAGCGTTCAGGCTGTGTTTGAGGTGGATGAGAGGCTGGTTCTTAGTCTGGGCCAATAGGAATGGTGAACATGGAATTGTCTCTATTATCACCCTGCATATCACTGCATGATCCTGTGGTCAACAAGTTTCTAATTTTTGTAGAATAAAATGCTATGGTTGGGTCTCATATGCCATTTTTTCATTCCCGCATTCATTGACAGTATTTCAAATGTGGTTTGTAAAGTTTGCATAAAAATGGTTTGCCTACTTCAAACTAACATTTGGAAATTATATTTTGTTGTTTTGAAGGGTGTATGTTGTGAAACGTCCTATTTAGTTTGATTCACTGAAGTTCTGACAGGGTTTATTGAGGTTCAGTATGAAGGAATAATATCCTTCCCCTCTCCATTTCTCCCTGCTCAGTATGCACTGTACAATATACAGTTACACTGAGAAAAGTGGCTTAGGTGGTAACACTTGTGGCATGTATTCAGGAGATGGTTTGAATCTTGGCCAGGACATTGGATGACCGTTCTGAAGTATTTCAAGGTTTTCTTCATTTTTTCAAGGCCTTAGTTGGGTCACAACTTCGTCCCCTAGAATCTTTGAAAGTCACCACTCATCCCAGAATTTGATGCTGTCTAGTCAGAGATACAGCATCATAAAAGTAACCACAAACCAGTACAGATGTTTTCAGTTTCATATTGTCCATGTCTGGCCTGTAGACTACATACTCCTGGATGCCAGAATTGTTTTTGTTGTACATATAACTCATGTGATTATATTTTACTGTCTAATGTGTAAAGGTGATTTAGAATGTGTTTTTTTTGTGTATATGTATTTCTAGGTTTGTTCCATTCTTAGCTAGGAGGGCAAGGTTCCGGCTGGCTTTATGCGGACCAGGCCGGTTCTTCGGCGTTTTTGTTAGCTGGAAACATTCCTGGCGGTCGGAACAAGAACACCTCCGCATGTGAAATGAACACATTTCCACTATAATCCTCCTATCAATTGCCGTGCAGAATAACGTGATACATTATATCAGTGGCAATTGTTAATAGGTGAATAAGTGTAATAATAATAATAATAATAATAATGATAATAATTATTATACGCTGTACGTATGTCTGCTTGGGAGTCCTGGAAATATACCAGTGTGTTTCAAGTGCTGCAGTGAATAGCGCCATGGGACGAAAACCAAGGAACAGTTTAAAAAACGCAGTGATCAGTGATCTGCTTGTAGGGAGCTACTTAGAAGTGATTGGTATTTTCACACGACTCCTTCAGTCAAGTCTCTTCATCAAATTTTCCCTTGAACACCTGGTGGTAAGTTGTATTTTTTGGGGAGGGGGGTTCAGAAATGTGTTCCAAAAAAAATGTTCTGGAATATGCCAGTGATATGTTAATTTGATAATTTTTGGTCTTGTATAGTATCATAAAAACTGTAAGTGCAGCTTGAATCCTTAATCTGTTACACCCCATCCTACTTCTTTTAGAAATTCTGTATGCACATAAGTCAGCATAACAGTGTTTCATGAATTTGAAAATATATGGTATAGGTGTATTTATTTGGAACATATTTCTGTTGTTAAGGTTGGCAAAACAGTTTATTATTATTAAAAATAAATATGCTCATGGTCCAAGCTACTAGCTTATGTATCATATCGGTATAAGTTTATTGTGACATATACCATAACAGTGTAGTTACATTTTGAATAATATTCAGTTTTTCTTTAGATGTACAAATAGCATATTGCTGTGGTGACTGTACATTTTTATTCAGGTTCTTTGATTGTTTTCTCAAATAAAGAGCTGTGAGCAGTGAGCTCTTATTATAAATGAAGTAGAAGTGTCATGCATGGGTGTTGAAAAAGAAATTAACCCTACCAAATCAAGCACTGTATTATAAATATTGGAATGCTTGCTTTATCTTTGTGTAAGCACAAGAACATTCAAATTGTACAGGATAAATCAAAGAAATAAAGTTAAGAGTTTATTGTGTAGTATTTATTGTTAACAGGCTTGTGTTTGACATTTGCATGTTACTTGAATCAGTACTTTTGATGAATTTAATTGCTGTACCTTTCCAGCAACCAATAGTGTGTGTTACATTTAGGAACATACTGCTTTTCATGGTCAAGAGTCATTAGCTTCCACCAAGCTGGAGAATCACTCCCGGTTAGCTGTTAGTGATTGCTAAGTCAGTGTATTTGCAATTTTTGGGGTAACTCAAGTGTACTGATTAGACTGTGGGCTGGTTGACTACAGCATCAAGGTTCATTGCCAGGCAGTTAACGGACTACTTTTCCATCACATTTAAACTGGGTCAGGTCAAACCACACTACCATCCAACAGGTACCAGGATTCACTCCCCAGGGGGTGAAAATGAGTGCTGATCCATCTATTAATGAGGTTAAGACTACGTGCAGTGATATATCTACTCCCTCGTTTATTTATGTTATTGTGGCCTTCATATCTTGGGACCATCTCGTCCGTATGGCAAGCTGAAGGACACATTTTTCAGCAAGGATTGGTTATGCATTCAGAGAATATGAAGTCCTTTTCTTGTCTTGCCATTTATCACTGTTCCTTTCAGATCATTATGTACGTTCCTTAATTGAACCTGTTGCCTTGCATCATGTGTAAATAGTTTTTCCAGTGAGAGTACCTGGGGTAGCATAGTCAGTGTGGTAACTACGATACGACTTGAACAGTGCAGGGTTCCATTCCCAACAGGGACGAGAGAGATTCTGCTTCACCAAAAACGTGCATACCGGTTCTGGTGACCAGCCAACATCATCCTCCATGGGTGTGAGAAATTCTTTCCAGGGGTATAAAGCCACCACGGAATGAACCTCACCACTCAACTCCAGCTAGTACTGGCATTAAGAATGGGTGGAGATATAACTCCACAAGCCCTATACATCTGAATGGCATGTGCAGGAACAATTTTTTACCCTTTTCCAATAAATGAATCGTAATAGTTTTCCTTTCAAGAATGATACTGATATTTCGAGCCTACGTGGTATGTCTTTATTTTGTACTTTCTGTAACTGCTGCATATTGCTGTGTGTAACCAGGACCGATGATCAATACCGTCATTCAAAAGGGGAGCTGTTGGGAAGCAGAAGACTTGGAAAACTCTGTGTTACCTTATACTTGAAGTTTTAGAAATTTTGCAAAAAATAAGTCATGTCTTTAAACAACAAAGGACGTGAATTTGATGTTGAGGCAGTTGAAGAAAATGCAACAATCTGTGAAGTGACTGAATGGCGCATCCTCTGTCAACAACTCAAAAAACATCATGAAGTTAACCTTACCAGGATATACAGTGAACTGGGTAGAGATGGCATAGAGGTAAAAATGGGCGTAATGTAGGCGAATTTTAAAAATTGTTACTTTGATGTGGGAAAATTCTGTGGGTACTTATGTAATACGTTCTTCCAAAAGTTCTGTTGATGTTGAGTGACTATAGTATTATTCAAACATATGGCCATTCGTGCACAAGCCCGGCGTACCAACTCAGGAGCTAAATTGAATCTAGGATGTGATGCCACATTATTAGGTGTCACCTGATGATGTGAAAGGAACATGTTGCCGTCATCGTTAAGGCTTCATGCTCCATGTTGAAGATGAGGTACGATCCACCCAGTGATGCAACATGACATCCCAGAAGACTGAAATCCTCAGATACACCTATTTGAAAACATAAAAACTTGCATCAGTTTCCATTGTTGCATTATACATCGGCAATATCTTGTGAAATCATTAGTAATTCCAAGGTAAGTGTGACTAGTAGTTTGCAGTAGGTATACTCCTTGTTTTTACAAACTGTGCCATCATTTTTTCACTCTTTACAAAGTACTGTCTTTGAGCTTAATTAAGCACCACGTCTTGAAGTCGTGGGGGAGTCGAGGTATAGGTCTGCATTATTCACCTTGGTAGTAAGTGCAGGTGAATTGTGAATTTCATGCTGTGGCTGCTCTATGCCGTAGGAAAGAGCCTCTGTTATTCATTGAATAGGAGGATGGGTGACCCCAAAGAGATAGTCTCGATGCTTTGGAGAAGAGAAAGATCTACCTGTGTCAGGAATTGCACCATGATCTAGCATGCACTATACAAACTGAGCTACCCCAGCTCTTTTATTACGTATATTTTGCCTTGTATGCCACACTTCTTATGTGACACCCAGAGAAGAAAAATAACAAAGTAAAGAAATACTGGCCACAAAAAAAAAAAAAAAAAAGGAATAAAATCTCTTCAGGTTGCCAACTGTGTCAATCCAGAACCCAAGTCCAGTGTTTTCAGAGGCCTCATCTCCAGCAAGAGCAGTATTGGGCCGTTCACCAATGGCCCTTAGAATGAGCATGGGCCTAAATATACCTCCAGCTGACAAATGCAATGGCAAGGTGATATTAAGGTTTTGCTTGTACCAACAGATGAATAAATGAAAGAGATAAAAGAAGAATTTTATAATTTATTAGTACAAAATATAAATCAAATAGTTCGGACATCAAAATAATACTTGGAGAATTTAATGCAAATGATGGTAAAGAAAACATATACAAACCCACCATTGGCAATGACTGTTTTAACAATGCAACCAACAACAACAGAATAAAAATGATTCAGTTTGTGATATCTGAAGTTTTAAATGTAAGAAGTACAACGTTTCCACATAGAGATATTCACAAAGGGACATTGTATTCAGCAGACAGCAGGACAGTGAACCAAACAGATCAAGTTTCAATTAGCAATATATTCAGGAGTACAATAACAGACATTCGAACACTACGGAGACCAGACAGTGGATCAGATCACAACTTATTGTACATAAATTTTAAAGAGAAATTAAGGGTAAAAACTGGAATAAATATAATTAGAAAAGAAAAATGGTGAATATTTTTCAAAATCCAAAGTGGAAACAAGCGATAGAAATTAATGACTGGTTTGAAATACTGGAAAATTTGGACGAAGATAATATTGACAATAATAGTAATGAAAAATGGGGAAAAAATAATCAAGGAAACCAAACAGCAGATTATAGAAAAGGATGAAGGCACAGAAACATTTAAATATAAATGGTATGATGAGGAATGCAAATTTGCAATAGAAGAAATGAAGAAAGCAAGAGAAAAGTGGTTGGTAAAAGGAAGAGCAGGAGTATCACAATAAAAGGAAAGAAGCTCACAAAATAATTAGGAATAAGAAAAGGTATACATGAAAAATGTAACTGAATTAATAGTAGAAGATCAAAAGCATAATAACACAAGGAAAATGTATCAAACAGTAAACCAGTTCATGAAAGGACAAACAGGGTGACCCTTTATCACCAATACTATTTAACACTTTGCCGTCGGGTGGGTCATTTAATTAAATACCCCCTGGTGCCCGGACGTTTTAAATGTTTTGAATGTTCAACGCAATAATGTACTTTTACT
>JGI20166J26741_11367782_pt1:0-12500 | contig 13900 bp, 8 predicted proteins | sample TergutCu122P5_FD_26741 | JGI IMG/M metagenome (IMG submission 26741)
TCTTTAATTTTATGTCTTTTAAAAATTTTTATACAGCGTAGATTTTAACTTCTAAGTTTTGTATAATCAAGTGCATTTAGTCGGCTAATAAAAGTGATTACCGACTTACCTTCCTCAATGCCATATAGTCAGAACTCCTGGGAGAATCACTAAATAAACTGTGTGTAAATACACACCCTTTAAGGACATTGACAATCTTACCACATTTTTGGCCTCTCAGGTGATTCGTGTGTGATATGGTACATGTCACAGCTGTACAACTGACCTGCATGATCAATATTCATTTAAAAACAGCTAAGCAGAGTGGAATCTGAACAAAACTAATTTTTTGACACTGTAGTACCAAATATAAATGGCAGAGACATAACAAATGGTCAAGAATCTATCACTGTCTTATATAATGTGTAACCGTTTACATAATTCCTATGTTAACATCATTATACAATACTGCAGACATTCCATTATGTGTATATGTTCTTTTAATTAATGATTAATTCTATATGTACAATTAGTTATGCAGACAAGTCCCATCCGAACCGACATGCTACACTGTTATTTGCTATTTATTCACAAGGGCCACTGGCCAAATAAATACATCAGGGTAGGAAATTCTTGATCAATAAGAAACAATTTTCACTGGATAAAGAAATATATGGACCAAACTGGCCTGTCTTTACATCTCAGCACAAGGCTTCCACTTCTAACTCTTCAGTCTGTCCACTTCCAAAGACCTAAAATGTATTACAAGAATTGCACATCTGTATAAACAAGAACTATGTGTTAATAAGTATTGCTTTCTTTTTTAGTCAGGTAAAAACCTTTGAAAAAATATCTGTCTTCATGAGGCCTTAACATGCCACAATATTATACCACACTATTTTTTTTTTTTAAATAAAAGAGAGCATACACATAAATAATACACTGATCGGTTAACATTTTGCACCCTTCCTAATTCTCACTTCACCTTCAAAATTTGATCACAATTATTCATTGATAGCACTTCTGCATGTCTGAATTTGGAGGAACCAAAAAAAAAAATGATGATTAAAACATGGTATGTCAACATGTAAACTAAATTATTATAATAACTCTGAATATTTAAATGTGTACGCGTGTAGCGAGAGAATAAGTCACAGCCAAACCCCGATATAGTACCACTCTTTATTTACTGTAGTTTGTGGTGATGTTTCAAGGGTGGCAGTAAATGAAAATGCCGCATAATAGAAAATTTCTTTTCTCGGACTTCCACGGGTGTGAACAGAGGGTGGCGTTATATCAGTCGGTTCTATACCGGGATTTGAACGTACTGCGAACTGTACTTAGATACACTGCAGACTTCACAGAAATCAAGGTATCACACTTCCAAGTACAATTATAACAGGTCATGTTAACATCATAAAGCACCAAACATAAAAAGCCATGTGAGTTTACCGATGAAAATAAAGAACTTACCTCACAATAACTAGTTAGCCCAGAAATTATTTGAGAGTCCTAATTTACGTACACTTTACTCCAACATCTGTGTATGGACACACATGCTAATCTCCCTTCCTTGTAAGACTATCAGAGCTGCCATTCAATAAAAACTGCAGTCATCATACAAAAAAAATCTGACAGACACATTGATATTGAATGGCGCCCACGCTACTGTATTTATATTGCAATGCAAAATCACAGACACTGAAAGATGAGTCATCTAGAAATTGAGGAGCAGCTGTTAAGCACAATGAGGAACGGTTTGTTCTGCTTTCTTGCAATATGTACAATACTGTAGTAATAGAATATTCTGTGTTTTAAGAGTTTCCTATAAAAAGCTTATATAAATCCCTTTCTGCCGATTTCTACTGAAGAACTGGGTTGTGCTCACTTCACACCACTGCACACACTTTGTTTACATCAGGTTTGTATAAAAACAGAACAGAACAAACACCCTTTCACTCACACAAGGGAGTATGAAATATGTATTACGCAAGTAACATTATCATACCGGAAACACAAAGTCTTCATTCATGAGTTCTTCTACCTTAATATTGGTATCTGTGTTTGGTTTGGTGACTACCCTGTTTATATTTTAGTTATTAAATATCTGATTTTTCTAGATATCCCCAAAACACGATCATACTCTTCGCAACTGTATTTGATGGAAACGCAATAATATCCCAGTCTTAACTCAGGAAAAACACCATAGGCCTGTGTGTCATGACGATGTTTAATGATGAAAGGTTATGGTTAGAAGGATCGCATGATGTTCTGATGATGCATCTTTCTAAGGAAGGAATCTGTTGCAAGGTAAAGCTGGTGCTGCTGCTGTTTTCTGTTCCTCTGTCACGTTTCCTTGACACTAATGTGCAAGCATCTATGTACACTGCTCTAAGAGCCTCCAGATAATACCCTGCACTGGGCATAGTGACAAAGTACAAACTTCTCTCACTCTCGTATCTATTCTGTAACGACTCATTTCTCACGGAAGTAGTTTGCAAACAGCAGTTTGGGTTTCAAGGTCCCTTCACACACACTTCACTCTGTTATTTCCATTCAAACACACGAGAATCATATGAAATGCTTTTATGCCATCTCGCAGATAGGAATACTCGTTGCACACACTCTGGAAAGTTATAAAATATACAAGATATTACCTCTCATTCTTGAACACATTCATACATACATTTGGCTCTCCATGAATCATCATGATGGACGCTGAAGGACTAGTTAATGACCATTTGATTTTGATGGTCTGTCTCTTGAGTCTTAAAGTGATGCAGCTTGAGTTATATTTCATTAAGTATTGCCTATTTTGTTCCAATTTGTGCTGTGAGTATTTTCACAGGTTAGTACCCAAGGAAGGAAATGTTTTATGATATTCAACTGACTTATCCTTTTGTAACCATTTGAAAACTTCACCAAGGTTTTCTCCTTGGAAGGTTGTTTCTTGGTTGGCTGGCAATCAAAATGGGGCCATAAAGAATCACGAGTCATGCCTACGAGATCTCAGTCTTCGACTTCCCCCATTACTCTTTCTCCTCTTGCGTTTTGTGTCCCGACGAAAAGCAACATTTCCGGGATCATCTGCCAGTTGAGGGTACCGATGAATGCTGTGAATATCAACCCCCTCATAACCATCCACATCTCCATGGAGGATAAGCTCTTCCTTTTCTTCCTCAGTCCAATCACCACGCCCACGAAACCCAGCTGCCACAAGCTGCTTCTCTAGTTCCCATGCTCGTTCCACAGCTCGTTTGTGCGCGTGCTTGAGAATGCGATGACGCTCCTGCTCTGGATCTGCACCGTAGCGAATGAAGACAGCTGCATCTGGATTGTGCAGCCTCAGCTCTTTTGTGCCACCGGCAACCCCATGCTCAGATACCGTCTCATGTGCCGAGATATTGAACATTCCGCCCAGACGTCTAAGTTCTTCCTGATCATCTCGAATTTTTAAGACATTGTCCTTCACAAAATAGAACACATCTTGGTCATGGAGACTGAAGTGCAGGTCCAAGAAATATGAATTATTGAACACAGATGTCACCACATCCTGCACAACCCCATTCACACCTTCCACCACACTGACCATGGCCCTTCCTGCCACATGAGAAATGAGCACTCCCTCACCAAATACAGCCCTCCTGTATGCAACACGTGGAAGAAGGTTTCGTGTTTTGGGCTCCATCTTCAGAAGTGGTTTTGGAACAAATCCCAAGTCACTGAATTTTTCATTCATCTTGTCTACTATGCACTGCAGTCCTGACATCACACCAAAGTCAGGAGATAGCTGCGGGGATGTCACAGTGGCATGAGGTTGATATACCATACGTGCAGTGTACGATGATCCCAGCATGGCGTTCATATCATAGCCATACAGCTTCAGCCAACTGGGTAGGTCTGGAACACAGGAAGGTGAAAATGACAGAAATAAAACTTAGAACAAAACTTAGAACTAACACCCTATCCCTGCAATGTGCCAGTAAATATTTCTGATCAACATCTAGACTTCTTTTTCATTTACTTAATCAGATATGTTCTTTGACCAACACAGAAAGATGTTACTATAAAAGGTGGCAAAGAAAGATGATAGTTCTTCTGTGATGCAGTAAAATCACATTACATATTCTAGCTGCAACAGTTTTCACACATGAAAAACATCAAAAAGCAACCCCATTTCATTTACTGTCTACGCTATGTTGTCACTGCAGTTGCTGTGATGGCCCTGCGTGTAAGAAGAAGTACGCAGTTAACAGGAACAGCTAAATTTGCACATGCACTAACAAGAACTCATTAAATCCAAATATTTCTCTAAACCTAACATCAGAATCATAAAAGTATTTGTTTCATGAACAGTTCTACAAAAAATTGAAGAGGGCACTGCTCCCTCCCTTCTAAAAATCGACATTTAGTTTGAAATACTTTAAAAAAAAAGTTATTTCTTACAAAGAACTACAGCAAGATGTGGTTTATACCCATTCCTTACTTTAAATTTTGCTCTAGAATATATTATTTGGGAAGTCAAAGCCATTAAGAATTGCCTGCAATTGAAATGCTGCAAACAGCTATGTCTGTTACGCTGACGATATTAGGCTCCTGCTGGCCAATAACATCTCTGAGATGTGGTCTGCCACAGCATCCACATATCTGTATCTAACCTGTAAGAAGTGTCGAGGTTCACATATTTTATCCTGTCATTAATAATACATGGCGGGCCCATGTTCTTCTGTGGCCATCTTTAACTAAATAATTAATTGTATTTACAAATATAGACATTTCAAAAGCAGGGTTACGTTGTTCAAGGAGAATACATTTAGCTTATACAGCATTTTTTTTTGAAGGAAAATAAAGTAGTTTAGAAGTAAAAAGAATATGTGTGTGTGTGTGTGTGTATGTATGTGTGTATATATATATATATATATATATATATATATGACTGCTGACATAAAATTCAAATTAGAAACAAAGTAATTTCAAGTTTCCACCTTGCATTATTACAATCAGTCACTTTTATTAGCCAACTAATGCACTCAATTATACAAAATGTAGATGTTAAAATCTATACTGTATAAAAGTTTAAAAGACACATAATTAAAAATTACTCCAACATATTTTGGATCACAAAGGATCCATTATCAGGGAGTGATGACCTGTACTTTGACTGAAATTACTTGTAATGGTTCACAAATATTTATCATGTGCGTGGTCAGTGTTTGGCGGGCTGGAAACCAGTTTCTAGCCTGCCAAACACCGACCACGCACATGATAAATATTTGTGAAACATTACAAGTAATTTCAGTCAAAGTACAGGTCTTCACTTCCTGATGATGGATCCCTTGTGATCTGAAACATGTTAGAGTAATTTTTAATTATGTGTTTTTTAAACTTTTATACAATATAGATTTTAACATCTACGTTTTGTAAAATTGAGTGCATTAGTCAGCTAATAAAAGTGACTGATAGCAACAAAGTCATGATGACTAATATACAGTTTGTGAATACTGCCAACTACTGTACCCATCCAGAAAAAAAAGACCAACCTGTCATGTATGTGATATTATGTTTGCGGTTGATTGGATCATTGTTGTTAAAGCGGTAGATAAAGACATCTGTTGGTGTAGTTAGCTGATTGGCCAACTCCTCCCAGGCGGGTGTCATCCACTGCCCGACCACTGGATCATACAGCCTCTTATTGAGGTACACAAGACCCGTATTTGGGTCCAACAATCCTCCATGGAAGTCAACAGGAAGGTAGAAGTCTGGGTTGGAATCTTTTGTCACTTTACCAAAAGGCGTACGACGAATTTCTTTTATAATGTTGCCATTCGTATCAAAGAGTGCTAAGGGCGAGCCATTAGGATCTGATGCCACATAGAACCGCTGTTCAGATGTCTCCACAGTGATCAGCACATGACGCTCATCATAGAGGAGTCTAAATGTTCGTCCAGTCTTAGGAAAGTGAACGTGTGAAATAAGATCAGGAGTGCTGGGATTGGCATAGAAGTATTGTGTTACATTGCCACGTTCATCATGCCAAGATATGAGCCGACCACGGTCATCATAGAAATACCAAGTCTGGAACTTGTCCCGTTCGAACGCGTGAATTAGCTGAGCACGAGAGCTGTAACGGTATTTCTGCTCACCTCTTCGCACCACAAAACCTCGTCCATCATAGCTATTGAATTCTACATCACCATACTGAACCACACGGTCACCACTATCGTAGCCCAGTGAGATCTTCTCCCCTTGTTCAATAACACCGATAACATTTCCGTTCTCATCGTAAACATATTTCCAGTTACCATTGCCTATAACCTCCATCACATGACCATCTGCATTATAGGTTATCCGGTCTGTAGAGGACGTCCTTCCAATGGTCAGTTTCTGTGTTTTGATCCTGTTACGCTTATCATAATCCAATTCAAGCCTGTACACATCAAATGATTTGATGTTGATAAGCAGAGATTTGATGCGACCATGGCTGTCATAATCAGTGATAGTAAAGAACTGTTTACTAGTGTCCTGCATGACGGAACGATTGAAAGTGTTGCGGTAAATGCGCAGGTCACTAACGCCTTCCAACATTCCCAAGTTCTGGTTATACTTTAGTCTTAATTGAGGCATCTCTTTCCCATTTATCTCTACATCAATTCCCGATATTCTGGCATTTCCATCATACTGATAGCGGAAATGAGCATTATCTAGGCCACTCTTACTTCCGAACTTGAGCCTTTCGTCCTTAAGGATTCCTGCATGGTGCTTATATTCTTGCTTCAGCTCAAAGTTTGGTTCTATAATGTCAATATTTTTCACAAGACTTGTGCTCTCCTGATATGTGTAATGGATAGAAGACAGACCAGCCAATATTGTCTCCAGTTTTCCGGTCTGGTCATAGACATACGCCACTTTGCCAGACTGGTGTGGATATACTTTGGACAGGATCTGACCATCATCATTATACAATATCTCATATGGGTGGCGAGGGTTCATGGGTGAGAAGTACTGGTACTTGAAGAAACCGAGCGATGTCTGAAGTGAGAAGGCATGAATATGACCACGAGGGGTTGTCAGTGACTGGAGCGCTCCCGCCTCATCATACTGCAGCAGATAGTCACTTCCTCGAGGTGTGGTTACTTTCAGGGGCTGAAAATAATGAAATGAAGCATTTTATAATAATTACACTAATATTTAGGTACTTTTACTGTAGCATACAATATCCTTGTTTATGTGTAAATATTTGATAGATCATACAACTTTTATGGTATAGCAATTTCTATGGAATGTAGTACAAATGTCCCTAACATCACTGAAAAATGTGATTTGGAGCTGTAAGCTAATAAAAATGTAGTTCTGCTAGAAACATATGTGAACTCTATATTGTATAGTGAAAACTGGAAGCGATTTTTAAGCCACAATGAAGAAATTGAGCCAATCATAACTGTCATATTTCAAAAGGAAACCTAATGGAAATACTAACATTAGAGAAAAGGAATAATGACAGAATGTTATTTGGAAAACAAGCACACTGTCTGGCAGGCATTGGCAGGACAGAATGTAAAATTATGGTGACATTTCAAGAACAGGATATCCAGACTGCAGTTCCTCTTTAAACCTAAAAATGTGCAAAAAATATTAATAAACTGACACATATATTGGACTTTCTTGATTGCCTCCTCTTAAAACAACGTTTGTGTAAGATGCCCTTGCTTCTGTCATCAGAGAAAATAAAAATATTAACCCTGGTGTGCTGGGTTCTCTAAAATGAAAAATTATCTGTCGCAGGAATTGGATCTTGGATTAGCTCAGTCTAAAGGCTTATCGTTTTATTCTTTTTACCTGATTATAAAAGCAGGGTCAATGTCTGTTTTAAAAAATATTAGTTTATGGAAAAAGTCCACTATTTGTGTCAGTTAACTTTGGATATTTACTTGGAAAGCCAGTCTTTGAATCAAATATGTTTTCAATGACTAAATGTAATCTACCAGCTCCATTAAACAATATGCAAACAAAAGTATATGTGACACATTTCACGCAGATGCAATATTGCTATGTCACAACATATCTATCCCAAATCAATGCATGTTCACTCACCAGACTGCTAAACATATCCTTGAAGGCATAGATCATTGCTGATCCATCACCATAGCGTATCTCAGAAAGGCGCCCAGCCCTGTCAAATCCGTAGCTCTCTGTGAGATCTCCCCATTTCCAACTTGTCAGGCGACTGAAGCGGTCATATTCTAACTCCACGCCAGCAAAAATTCCATTTCTGAAGTAAAAGTAAAATGTATGAATACTTAAATACTTTTTGTCTTGAGAGTTGTAAAAGTTTAAAATGAAAGGTCAAAGTGTACATAATGTAGACAGATAATAAAAGACGAGATTCCACGTCAGACTGAACGTGATTAAAATTAACACTGTGCTATTTATGAGTCCTGAAATACTACCGAAATTTAATAAATTTATGGACATGGTTTAAAGTTTCTAAATTGTCATTATGAATTTTCTATAATAATTTTAGCTATAATATGAAAATATCAACCAATAAAATATGTTTCCATATCTTAACAAGACCCTGAATGTGCAAAGATACAGTGAAATTAAATCCTACTGTATTCATAAGACAACATATTACTCTAAGGACAATGGCTGCAGTCCAGAAATTAAGCAATCCTACCAATCTGTGGTGATTTACCTTGGTCCCCATTTAACTGGTCTTGCAGTGCGATCGTACGTCACATTCAGCAGTTCAGTGATACGATCATCCATAAACACAGCCACTGTCCCAGTCTCTCGATCGTACTCTGTAGTGAGCAGGTTTTCGCCATTGACCCGCAGTTTCCGTCCAACTTGAACCACGGGCTTTCCACTGCTTCTGCCACCACCAGATTTTCCAGTGCCTTGGGCTCGTCGTAAGAAGTACCGCCATTCAAAACGATTAGCCAGATCCCCTCCAATCTCAGTTTTCTGTTTGGCTGGAACAGGGAAGCTCTCACCCAGCACAGGGTCAATGTCTGACAGAACTGAGTATGGCACAGTATCAGTACTGACAGTGTGAGACCAGGGAGCCACACTGACCACACTGCCATCTGGCAGAACTGAAGTGCGGTGTTCCGCTTCACCTAAACAAAACAACAGAAATAAATTTAAGATGCTTGAATGAAACAACAAATGGAACAAAACAACTCCAATAATAATCCAAAATTATAATGATCTAATAATTGTGAATTTTCAGTGTAAAACAAGTAATAAGTACCATTTCCACGCAATGAACAAAAATGTAAATGCGAGGATATTCATCACAATTATTTCTTAAGAAAACTGTTACAGTAACTACATGAAAGTAAACATTTATACAATCACATTCATTCTTAAATTCCAAGAATTAAATGTGGCACTCTTAGTAGTCTGAGACGGACAGTACTTACCTAACCTAGTGACAACACTGGAGCCCTTAATAAGCATTGATATTGGTTTTCTGTTGTTCTGAGTAACCTTCACAGTAGCACCTTTCACACTGAGGTCAAAAGAAAGACTGATGACTTTTCCGGTCGGTGTAATAGCTGATGTCAAGCGTCCGAACTCATCATAGTTGTAGACATAACTACGTCCTGTACTGTCCAGTTTGGTTCTGAGCAATCCAGTTGGACCATGGTAATCAAATGTGACATTGTAATTGTCAGGTGTGCTCAGTTCATGAAGCATCTTCATCCGTGACATGCGTAATCTGCATTTTTGTCCCTTTGTATTTTCAATAGAGTTCACCTGACTGGAATAGTCTCGCAGGAGAAACACCTTATTTCCTGCTGCATCTGTCACTGTACTCAGCTTCCCATTGCTGGTGTTCACATTATATGTGAAGAGGTAGCTTGTCTCGCCTGTCAGAATGTTGCGAGTCACGATGTGCTGCCCGAACCGGTTGAACACATAGATCTCTTGTGTGTCTGGAGAGAATATTTCATACTCCCTTGATACACTTGCATCTGGGATACTGGCTGTTACTGATCGTATCCTGCAGTTTCAGAAACAAAAATGAGGATTTAAGTCAGAAACAATATATATTGAAGATATTATTCACATCACATGTGCCAGCTTACGTTAAAAAAGTGGAATGACAATATTTTCTTCTGTTACCAAAATTACTGCAGTACCTTAGAGATTTAGACATTTATTATCACAGTTAGATATGAAGAGAAGAGACCATTTGGGAGACCTAGATGTAGAAACACAGATAATATTCAAATGGATCTTAAATAAAGAGTGTGAGAGTATTGACTGAATTCATCTTGTTCAGGATAGGGACCAGTGAAAGGCTTTAGTAAACTTGGTAATGGCATTCAATTTTATAGAAGTCTGAAAACATGTGCAGTAGCTGAATGAATATCTCCTCCAAAATAACTATGCTCCATGCAGTTAGATTATAGTAGTATTATTATAATAAACAAATCTATCACGTTTATTAGTTGACTAATGCACTAAATTATATAAAACTTAGAGGTTAAAATCTACATTGTATAAATTTTAAAAGACAATTAAAAATCACTCCAACATGTTTCGGATCATGTGCGATCCACTATCAAGGAGTACTGAGCTGTGCTTGACTGAAATTACTCGTGGTGGCTCACAGATATTTTTTGTGTGCTTGGTCGGTGTTTGGCAACGTAATTTTTAACCTGTGGTGTGTGTGCATGGTACAGCAGGCTGGTTCCCAGCCTGCTGTACCATGCACACACACCACAGGTTAAAAATTACGTTGCCAAACACCGACCAAGCACACAAAAAAATATCTGTGAGCCACCACGAGTAATTTCAGTCAAGCACAGATCAGTACTCCTTGATGGTGGATCGCACACAATCCAAAACATGTTGGAGTGATTTTTAATTGTATTTTAAAATGTGTACAACATAGATTTTAACCTCTACGTTTTATATACCTGAGTGCATTAGTTGGCTAATAAAAGTGATTGACTGTAAGAATGCATGGTGAAAACCTGAAATTAATAAACGATCTCTTCAGAGCCTGAAGCTTATAAAATTATACCTTAGCCTGTAACAAAATGAAATGAATAAATGCTTATTTCATTCTTTATATACAGCTTACGTAATGATTTCAGTATTGCAAACTATTTAGCATGAAGTGATTGTGTCATAAGTGCATAATAACTCAGAGAGCAGTTTCTCCACAAAGCAGTCATGTTCTAAATAAAGTAACAGTACCCTGCATTTGGTTGTGGGGGTGAGAAGGGTCATGAAGAAATTCTTTATTTAGGATGGTCAGTGTGCTAGCTGAGACATGAACTAGGCATCTCAAGAATACAAATCAGAGATGTTACTGCAAGAACCAACTTCTTTTGGTTTCAAATTTATTGGGTGGATTTGGTAATGCTAGTGTCCCATTCAGATCAAACAACATACCAATAAATACAACGAGGAACTGCTTTCCAAGATCAAGCCAAATATATCAAATAAACACGCTATTATTGAAGCTGGAATTCATGTTTGGATATGAAACAGCATTCATGATAAACAGTGGAGTTGCATCGATCTGCTTTTGGAGAAGTGTGAATGAGTTTCTAATATTCTTTGCTCCAAAACTCTTATTAAGCTTTTGCAAATAATGATATTAGTTAAATAAGAATTCTGTTTATTAATAAAATATCGTAGTCTTACATTGTCGTATGAACACGACCTCTACCCTCAAATTCTGCCATTGTAACTACATTGTTATTTGTCTGTATCAACAATGGTCAATAACGTTTCTTTAAAAATTGTGACATGATACAAAATTTTTGTATCCAAATTTGAAATATGCACATCACAAATGAAGTAGTTAGTTATCTTTCATGTCACCATAACCTTGCTGATCCATGTTACTATTACACATATGGACCTCTGTTATTGTGCATGGACAAGTTACAATGGTTATTCAGAACTATGAAAGCACACACACTAAAGACACTACAGTCTACCATAATGTACCTGTAATTCGCCTGATCTGCAATATGAAGAATACCATCAGGCGTCACAGTAACAGAGGAAATAGTGTTGAACTTGGATGTTGAAGCCAGGAAGTGATCTTCTTCAAAACAATCGCAACCACGGTCCAAGCAATTGCACTTCGATTCTGCGCCAGCATAGTGCGATATCTTACTGTCTGTCCCGATCACTCGCACTCTGTTAATCCTCTGTGAGTCACTCTCAGCTACATATAGGTCACCAGAGGGACCAAAAGCAATACTCTGTGGCATTACTAACGTAGCATGTGTGGCCAGTTCTGTATCATAGCCTCCAACAGGAGAGGGACAATGCAACGGCCGTCCAGCCACAACTTTAACACGACCATCAGGAGCCAACTTTAGGATCATGTGGTCATCAATAATGTGCAAGGAGTTGTCCAGAGGGCTGATAGCTAGTTCAGTTGGCCACCGCAAATGAACCTAAAAAAAGATTAGTAATAACAGAAATACAAAAAAATTAATTTTATTCAAAAGATATGCTTCCATACATGGTGATTTAAATAA
>JGI20166J26741_11368893_pt1 | contig 13897 bp, 8 predicted proteins | sample TergutCu122P5_FD_26741 | JGI IMG/M metagenome (IMG submission 26741)
CATTTCCGTATCAGGTACCGTTACAGACGCGAATGGCGAGCCGATTCCGGGCGTGAGCGTTTTGGTAAAGGGAAACACCACACTCGGTACGGTAGCAAATAACAATGGCGCTTATCAAATTACGGTGCCAAGCGCTTCATCCGTGCTGCAGTTCTCTTTTATAGGTTTTACCACAGTTGAGAAAGTTGTCGGCTCGCAGCGAATCATTGACGTTACGATGAAAGAAGAAGTCTCGACGCTTGATGAAGTGGTAGTTGTAGCTTATGGTACGCAAAAGAAGAACTCTCTTACCAGCGCTATTTCAAGCGTACAAACAAATGAGTTGCTGAAATCTCCGACTACGTCTTTGGGTAATGCCCTTGCAGGCCGTTTACCGGGTTTGGGGGCTATACAGTATTCAGGTTTGCCCGGATACGACGACCCAACCATTTACATTCGCGGTGTGGGAACGCTAAGCGAAAGTAATTCGCGCCCGTTGATTCTGGTAGATGGAGTAGAACGTCCTTTTACCCAACTCGACCCCAATGAGGTAGCCGATATTTCCATTTTGAAAGACGCCGGCGCTACAGCGGTGTACGGTGTACGAGGCGCTAACGGGGTTATTCTTGTAACAACCAAACGCGGACAATTAGGCAAACCTACAGTTACGGCTTCAGTTTCATACGGTATCCAACAACCAATGAAAATTGTTGAGTTTGCCGACAGTTATCTCTACGCCACAACTTATGTGAATGCGCAAATTGGAGACGGACTTACCGATGTGAATGCGCAAGCGTTTTCACCGGAAGCAATCGAACACTTTAGACTGCGCGACCAGCCTCTGCTTTATCCCTCGGTGGACTGGATGAGTTACATCATTAAGAAGCAGGCTCCGCGAAATCAGTTCAACGTCAATGTATCCGGCGGAAATGATAGAGCCAAATACTTTGTTTCGGTAGGCCGGAACTTTGAAGACGGTTTGTTCAACACTTTTGCCGCCGATCCAAGGGAAAACTGGAAGTACGAAAGATATAACTACCGTGCGAATTTGGATATAAACCTGACCAAATCCACCATTTTAAGCACGACTCTTGGCGGAAGAATTGAAAACCGCAACAGCCCCAACGACGGTTGGACAGCGGGTGGAGCAGACGGGCCTAACCGTGAAGGAACTATTTTCCGTTATTTAGTCGAGGCGGCTCCAATGGCGGGCGCTGGCGTTGTGGACGGAAAGCATATAATCTATAACCAGCAGTTGATGAATTTGACATTCATGAGAGACGGTCTGGATACGTTTTATGCAAGAGGATTCAAGAACGAAGTGTCCAATGTATTGAATTTCGACCTGAAAGTAAACCAAAAACTGGATATGATTACTCAAGGTCTGGACTTTACTTTTAAAGGCGCATACAATAGTAAAAACATACTGCGAAAAGTACGTTACTCGGCATACAATGGCATGATGGGCGTACCAACCTACGTTCCCTGGCCCGTGCGAGACGCTGATAATAATATTATTGATGTCGTACTTGAAAAGCGTACCGACAGTCAGGTATATGAATATCGGGAAGAATATGATTATGCCCGCGACTGGTATTTCGACGCCAGTTTCAACTATAATCACTCATTTAACAATAAGACGCACAATGTAACGGCGCTTCTGCTGTACAACCAGTCAAAGAATTATTATCCCGACTCCTACACAGATATTCCCAGAGGATATATTGGTGTAGTGGCACGGGCTACCTACGATTACAAGATGAAATATTTGCTGGATGCGAGCATGGGTTACAACGGTTCGGAAAATTTTGCTCCGGGTAAACGTTACGGATTATTTCCTTCCGCATCGGTTGGATGGATAATAACTGAAGAAGATTTCATGAAAGGGCAGAAAATACTTGAATACTTTAAAATAAGGTATTCGAATGGCTTGGTTGGAAACGACGGAGGTATAGGACGCTTCCTGTATTTGCCCGCTTCTTATGCATTAGGCATGACCGGACGCGGACGCAATACCGCTATGGGTGATGGCACCGCATTCGGAATACGCGGTCAAGCGATAGCGAAACAAAACGTTAAGGAAGCAAGGCTGGGTAATCCGAATATCACTTGGGAAAAAGCGAGAAAACAAAACTTGGGTTTTGATCTCAAGACTTTAACCAACCGTCTGAGCGTCAATTTCGATTATTTCACTGAACACCGGTGGGATATTCTTACTACTCCCGATGCCCTTATCCCGACTCATTTCGCTTTGCCGAACATTCCTGCCATCAACTATAGCGTTGTGGATAATCATGGATATGAGGTTCAGCTTACATGGACAGACAAGGTCGGCAGCGATTTTCAATATACCATTGCGCCGAATATGTCATATTCGAAGAACAAACGGGTGAAAATCCTCGAAGTCCCTCCCACTGAACCCTATCAAAGCGCTTTAGGAACTCCTGTCGGTCAGCCTTACGGATACAAATTTTACAGTTTTTATCATGAAGGAATGGAAGAAGATTATGTTAAATATATGATGTCCAGGCCGGAATATGCTGAATACGCGAAGAAAAGGTTGGAAGCCAATCCGAATTGGGTTTATACATTCCCTAACCATGGGGTAAATTTGAAACCGGGCGATATAGTCGTTTTAGACCTCAACTATGATGGAATAATAGATGCTAACGACCAACGCCACTTCGGATATCCGAATTATGCGGAATTTAACTTTGGCTTGAATATGAATTTCAAATACAAGCGTTTTGAACTTAGCATGTTGTGGATTGGTTCCACCAACACCGCCCGCGATTTGGGCGGGGCTTATCGTCCGGCATTCGGCGGTCAGAACACCGGCTCGCTCGTCAAATGGGTAGCCGAAAACAGTTGGACAGCGGACAATCCCAATGCGCCGTTTCCGCGTATCACTTTCGCCAACAGAACGAATAACGAGCGTTTCTGTGAAGTCTTTTTAGTTGACGCTTCATACGCGAGGCTGAAAAATCTTGAATTTGCCTACAATCTGAATGTAAAGAAAATTCCGTATGTCGAGTCTTTAAGTCTGTTTGCAACCGCTTACAATTTGCTGACTTTTACAAAATATCACGCAAATGATCCCGAAACTTCGGGTGCAGGCTGGCAGGAATTTTTCAGATACCCGCCGACAAGAATCTATAATGTAGGATTTCGTCTCACTTTTTAACTCTTTATAAAATGAAAAAAATAAGTATATATTTAATTTTTGGTATGGTCATAGCCCTGTCTTATTCGTGTATCGACGACTTTAGATTTGGCGATAAAGCTCTTGATAAGCCTGCGGGCACTGATTTGACCATCGATTCCATTTTTTCGAGAGCCGACCTGGCGCGTGACGAGTTGTGGACCTTGTACTGGTACACGCCTACGCCCGCTCCTACTTTTCAAGGCGTCGTCGAAATGAACTGCGACTGGGCTGAAGGCTTGTCGGACTGTATTCATTCCATTCTTTCCTGGGGATATCTCAACTCTTTCTGGTATGACGGTTCTTTCGGACCAACCACCGAATGGGGAAACCGCTGGGTCTATGGAACCTACTCGCGTACTTGGGAAGGGATACGGATAGCATTGACGTTTCTTGAAAACATCGACCGCGTACCCGATATGTCAAAAGAGGAAAAGGCTCGGCTGAAAGCTGAGGCAAAGGTGATTCTCGCCGGCAAATATTATGAATTTTTCCGTCATTACGGGGGCATTCCAATTATGACCAAGGCGATGACTTCGGAGGATGATACCCACTGTGAGCGCGGCACCATTGAAGAAATGTACAATTACATGATCGGGCTGTTGGATGAGGCAATTGCCGAACCAAACCTGCCATGGGTTCTTCCTACAACAGAAACCAATGAATGGTGGGGACGCATCACCAAAGCTGCCGCTTTGGGACAAAAAATGCTGGTACAACTTTATGCCGCAAGTCCTCTGTTTAATTCTGCAGAATCTTATTACACCGCAGATCAGAATAATGAGGCGGTTCAAAAACACTATGTGTGGTGGGGCAAATATAAGCCTGAACTGTGGACGGAACTCAGGAAAACTTGCGAACAGTTTATTGCGATGAATACTGCACCCGGAGTCGGAGAACCTTACCGGTTGATACAACCGGAAACGAGGAACGAAGCGGGCTACAGGGCGGCTTTCCGCAATGCCTACTTTAACAGAGCAGACTGGCACAATCCGTCATCACAAAAAGGTGTTTACGAAATCGTATATGGTCATTTAGACAGGGCTATGTTAGGATATAGCTGGTGGGACGCCATGTTTGCTTTCAGTTCGTATCAAGGCGCTTGGGGACAGCAAAATCCAACGGCGGAATTTATGGAAAAGTTTTGTTGGGCTGACGGAAGAGTATTCGACCCCAATGACGGCTGCTATGCGAATGTTGAAAGACCAACTCTTTCCGCTAATGTGAAAGAGCCTTATGACGTTCCAGACGTAGTGAAAAACCGGCCTCCGCGTGCAGACGATTATTATATATTTGATAACCGCGATCCGCGGCTGTATGAAACGCTCAGGGTTCAAAAAAAGGGCGAGGTTTATAATACAACGCCTCAAATTGAAATCTGGCCCAAAGGAAATGCCATTCAAGCATTCCCCGATGGATTTGCGCATGGAATAAGCAATTTCAAATGGGTGTTGAATTATCCAACTCAAGATGTGAGAGACCGGCAGTATTGCTGGCCCATATTCCGTATGGGAGCATTTCATTTGATTTATGCCGAAGCGCTTGCCGAAACCGGCGACTTGCAGGGCGCATGCAACCAAATCAACATAGTGCGCGCCCGCGTAGGACTGCCGGCAATCGAAACAAGCAACCCGCAACTGAATCTCACGACCAACAAAGACAATTTGATTAAGCAAATTCTTCGCGAAAGAGCCTGTGAATTGGGATACGAAGATACGCGCTTCTCGGATATGGTAAGAAGAAAATTGAAAGACGATTTCGTCAAGCCCTTGAATGGCGTATGGACCTACCGGATGGACGGAAAGCAAGGCAGTTTGGAATCAGGCGAACCCTATCCCCATTTCTGGTATGTCAAAACCCGCATCTTCAGGTTGAAACAGCGCAAGATGTGGGAACCGGGCGGCTGGAACGACAGGTTCTATCTTACCTGTTTCCCGCAGGATGAAGTGAACAAGGGATACGGATTGGTACAGAATCCGGGATGGTAGGATGTGGTTAAATCTTATAATTATTATAATATAATGTATATGAAAAATATTTTGAAAATAACAATAGCGTGTTTAGTATTGAGCGCTTCTCATGTCTATTCGCAGGAGACGCAGGAAATGCAAGAAACGAAGGAGACGAAGAAAAGCTCGGAAACTATTGATTTGGGTTTCGGTGTTTCTCAAGACAAAAAGACATCCACAGCATCGACGGCTACTGTCAAATCCGACGCTTTGAAAGAGCGGGCTGCCATCAATTTAAACGATGCCCTGTATGGACGCCTCTTGGGTCTTACGGCGCTCATGAGTTCAGGTAACGGATGGGTAGGCGACCCCGGTTATGGCGCTTCTTATAATATACGGGGCGTTCAAACATGGACGGAAGATTGGAGCAAATTTCTTATTCTGGTAGATGGTTTTCCGCGAAGCATCGACCGCCTGTCGCTCGACGAGGTCGAATCGGTAACCGTTCTGAAAGATGCTGCGGCGATTGCACTTTATGGCTACACCGGCGTCAACGGAATCATCAATGTGAAAACCAGACGTGCGGAAACCAACGGAATGAAAATCAATGTAAATTATCATCATAAATTTACCTTTCTGCCGCAAATGCCCGAATTTGCCGACGCAAACACTTATGCTCAGGCAATGAACGAAGCCCGCCGCAACGACGGATTAGCTCAAGCATATACCCAGTTTGAATTAGATGCTTTCAAAAGCGGCGCTTTTTCCAAAGTCTATCCAAATGTGGACTGGAAAAAGGAAGCGCTGCGCAATTTTGCGTCTGAGGATGTATTAAATATGAACTTTTCCAACCGGAACGAAAAGGTAGGCTTTTTCACGATGCTGAACTATACCAACAGTCAGGGAATGTTTAAAGGTACGGGAGTAAACAAAGACGACGGAGGATATTCAACGCAACTGCAGTACTCCAAAGCCAATGTCCGTACAAATCTGGATGTAGTTTTGACTTCAAGCACCAAATTTGAAGCAAATATACTGGGTAGCCTTTTTGAAACCAATCGTCCCTCCGGCACAAACGCCTCATGGATGTTCTCTACGCTGAATTTTTTGCCCTCAAGCGCTTTTCCTGTGCGAACGCAAGATGGTCTCTGGGGAGGCAGTTATACGTTCAACAATGTAAGTATTTACAATCCGGTTGCCCGGATTCAAAATTCCGGCTATTACAGGGAAATCGGCGTGGTTTTAAATGCAGATTTCAAACTGACTCAATCGTTAGATGAGGTGATTAAGGGTTTGTCGCTCACCGGAAGATTTGGTTACGACGCCTATAACATCGCTTATGAAAATCGTAACAAACTCTATTCGTGGGCAAACGAAAGATTTACGTTTGATGCTGAAGGAAACCCGATTGTTGGCGGCAACATCCGCGAACAGGATTACCAAACCAATAATCAGTTGAACTTCGATAAAGGCAACGTTTCAACTTCAAGAAGTCTGAATTTTGTGGCATCAGCCGATTATCAAACGAAGATTGACAATAACAACCTGACGGCTTCCTTGATTTACCATTTCAGCAATCCCGTGAACAAAAACAGGTATAATACCTTTTACCGTGTAAACATGATGGGTTATGTCCATTATGATTATTCGAACAAATATGTTGCCGATCTGGTACTGACATACGACGGCTCTAACCGGTCGTATCCCCAAAGTTGGGTATTTTCGCCTACCGTATCCTTGGGTTGGGTCATATCGGAGGAAGGTTGCCTGAAAGGAAGCGAGGTTGTCAACTTGCTTAAATTACGCGGTTCGTTTGGTAAGTTGCATTCGGATTATGTACCGCCCAATCCCAACACAGGCGTTTACGGAAGTATCTATATGAATATGTACGACTGGTATGGCAGTTATTTTAACCTGACGAATACGGCAGGCGGTTTAGGCGGTACAGGCGGAAGATTGCAAACCGTCCTTCCTACCACCAAGTTCAAACTTGAAACAGCTAACAAATACAATCTGGGTATCGACGCCCGTCTGCTCAACAGCATCGACCTTACGCTCGAAGCATACTATCAAAGACGAAACAATATATTGATGTCTGAAAGAGGTCTTTATTCGATTATGGCAGGCATCGGCGCCGGATTCGGTAACCGAGGCGTGATAGACAGCAAGGGTTTTGAAATCGGATTGAATTACAATAAGAAAATCGGCGATTTGCAGGTAAACGCAGGTGGAATGTTCACGTATGGCGTCAATAAAGTAATTGACCTTGTGGAAACCCCAGTGCCGTATCCATGGTTATCAAACATAGGATATGCGGTAGATCAGCCGAGAGGTATGGAAGCTATCGGATTTTTCAGCGATGCGAAGGATGTTGCCAACAGTCCCAAACAGGAATTTTCGTTGACAAAACCCGGCGACATCAAATACAAGCGTCAGAATAAAGACGAAGGCGACCAAAGTGTGAACGCTTACGATCAGGTTCCCATTGGTTACAGTACAAATGTTCCGCGCGTCAATTATGCGTTTAATGGAGGATTGGAATATAAGGGAATCGGCGTGAATGTTCTGTTTCAGGGCGTCGGACAGTTCAACAGGTGGGATGACCAGTTGTGGGGGGGACCGACAGGTCTTTTGCCTTTAATTCAGGGAAAAAATATACCCGTTGAATATTATGAAAACAGATGGGTTCCCGGATTAGACAATACCAATGCCAAATATCCCGCTCTGACTACCAATAATAACGACAACAACCAGCGAGGCAGCACGCTTTGGCTTCGGGACGCTGCGTTTCTCAAGTTGCGTAATGCCGAGGTGTATTACAAATTCCCGGAAGCCATGTTGAAGAAGATCAATGTCTCGGGGCTGAAATTGTCGATCACAGGCGAAAACCTCTATACATGGACACCCTATAACGGTATAGATCCTGAAAGGACCTTATATACTTATCCGACCCTGAGGGGAGTTTCCGCAGGATTGTCCGCAACTTTTTAATCATTTAAAATTAATAAGAAAATGAAAAAAATAAGTTTCATATTAACTGTCATCATAGCTACTGGAATACTGTCAGGATGCCAAAATTTGATGAAATACAATGAAGTAGCCGAATACAACGACCAATGGTTATACGATAACGAAAGCGAGGTGAGCGGTATGCTTGGAGTCGTTTATTCGCAGGTTCGTCACGGTTTGGGCAATTCAGGCTTTCCTACATGGGATGGAGCTATGCTTGCTTCCGCAACCGACGAATCGGATTTTGCCTATTCGCTTTCCCAGATATTTCGGTATTACAATGGCGCATGGAGCAGCATCAATGCGTTTGAAGATACATGGAAAAATTCCTTTTCGGGAGTTTACACGGCAAACGTTTTTCTCGAAAATTTAGATAAAATCTTTGCAACGCTTGAACAATACAAATACAACCCTCCGTCAGGTTCCCGCCCTTATGAACAAATGGTGAAAATCTTTGAGTTGTATCCCTATCAGGCGCGTTTTTTGCGGGCTTATTTTTACTTTGAATTAGCAAAAACCTACGGCGATGTTCCTTTAATCACACGGACAATAACGCCTGCGGAAGCCAATCAATTGACGCGTACCCCTGTACAGGATGTATTTAAGTTTATCGTTGACGAATGCGATGCTATTGCAGAATCTCTGCCCGTCTCTTATGCAGACGTACAGGGAACGCATGTGGGAAGGGTCAACCGCCCCACAGTGCTTGCGCTGAAAGCAAGAACCCTGCTTTATGCTGCAAGCCCGTTGTTTAAACCGTCAAATCCGAAAGAGGCATGGCGCAAAGCCGCCGTTGCATGCAAGGAACTCATCGACAATGCCGAAGGTTGGGGCATCAAATTAAGCGCTTACAGCACTTTGTGGAATCCGAGCAATTTCTATTCCAATCCCGAAGTGATATGGTTCCGCTATGCAGCGAGCACCAATTATTATGCAGTGATTAACTTTCCGGCAGGCAACGAAGGCGCGCTGGGCGGTAATTGTCCTACGCAAAATTTGGTGGATGCTTACGAATACTCAAGCGCAGCGCCGGCAGCACAGCAGGGAAAATCCTTCGGAGAAGTCAATCCGGCAACTATAACTGCTGCTTCCTATAGTAATTTAGACCCGCGTTTCGGGTGGACGGTAGCAAAAAATGGCGATACATGGCCCTCAGTCGATCCGTATAACAAATATCCCCTCGAAACTTTCGAAGGCGGTAGAAATGGACCTCCAACCGTGAATGCCACTACCACAGGCTACTATCTGAAGAAGTATGTAAACGGCAGCAACCGTATTGTGAATCCAGCTTCAGTAAGCCACTATGCATGGGTTACTTACCGTTTAGGAGAGTTTTACTTGGACTATGCCGAGGCAATGTTTAACTATATGGACAGAGATGCTACGGCTAAAGGCGGCGGAACGCTTGATATGAGCGCCAACGATGCCGTTAATGTTTTGCGTAATAGATCCGATATAAAGATGCCGCTTTTCACTGAAACCGGAGACGCATGGGAAAAACGCTATATGCGCGAACGTATGGTGGAACTTGCTTTTGAAGGACACCGCTTCTGGGATATTCGCAGATGGATGCTGCCGGACAGGTACGAAAAACTGTTTGGAGACGGCAACAAATTCTCTACCAACATTAAAACGGTGAGACTTTCCAGAGATGGCGCTATAGTACGAGGACCTGAAGTCCAACGCGGAGACTGGGATAATAAGTTCTACTTCCATCCTATACCTTTCAGCGAAATGCAAAAAGCGCAAGGATTGGTTCAAAACCCCGGTTGGTAATCATTAAATATTATTAATAAATCATTTTAATATATATCGAAATGAAAAAGAAATTATTTTATATTATTCAAATCTGTATCGTTCTTTTTGCAGCCGGCGGTTTCTACAGTTGCAATGATACTGTAAACACGGAAACAGATGGCAAGGTGAAGGGCATAAGCATTATTCCCAATCCGATGGTCATTGGGCAACCGGTCAATTTATCGGGTCCCAATTTTAAGGATGCCACCGCTATTGTATTCCCCGGAGGCGTTTCCGTAACTAATTTTACGAAAATGGGCGACTTTGAACTCTCTGCCATTGTTCCTGAAGGCGCTGCAAGCGAAGGCAAAATTACCGTATCCTTACCCAATAACTCGTATGAAATTCCCATCAACGTTGTTATTGTTTCGACAGGAAATGCCGTAGCAACATCGAAGGATGTAAGTCCGGCAGGCAACGTGCGGGTAGGTCCCAACGACGAACTTGTTATCAATGGAACAGGCCTCAGCGCTATTGCCGAAGTCGTATTTCCGGGCGGACTTTCCGTGACAAGCATGAACTTCAAGAAAAAAAACGATGCGACCATAGCGCTTACCATCCCAATGGGAGGTTTCGACAACAAAGCGGTTGAGCCTTTAAAAATGGTCACCAAAAGCGGAAAAGTAATTTATACCTCAAACAAGATAGACTGGAGCGGCGAAGGATATATCCCGCCTGAATTACTGCCTTTCTGCGGTAGAACTTATAAAATATGGGGTTGGGATGAAGATGCTGCCGGAAAAGAATATGGCAACGGAGGATATAATGACCATAAAGGACCCACCTGGTGGGTTCCCGGAGCTGGTCAGTTTACCAGCAGCTATCATGGTTTAGGCGCAACGATGAAATTTTCCCTGCCTAATAAAATGGAACTTCATTTGACAAACGGAACTGTTTATAAAGGCACATTCACCGTGGATATGACAAAAAATGTCGGCACATGGTCGAAAGGTAAGTTGATGATCACCGGCGGCGATGAAGCGTTAAGTATTGTTGGCGGTACGTACGGAACTTATAACAACGATAAAGCGCCTGTGGATAACCCATGGTATAATGTGAAATTATATCCTAAGACTTTTGAAATTATAAATCTGACAGATAAGAAAATGACCTTGGCTTTCCGGCATCCATGGGAAGATTCTGTGTGCGATTTCTATTTGTACAGTTTGGTAGAAAGCGGCGATGATATTAAATAAGAAATAAAATAGTAAAACAGATGAAAAATATAATATTTTATTTAATGGCAGCCGTTTTATTGATGACGGCTTGTACCGACGATAGATTCGTAAATAGTGAAGTAACCGGCGTAACGCTAACCGAAACTGCAGTAATGCTTCAAATAGGCGAAACGGCAACGGTGGGGGCAACGATCGAACCGGCAGGCGCAAAAAGCGATGTGGTTTGGAGTTCAAGCGACACGCTGATTGCTAAAGTAAACCAGTTTGGCGGAATAACCGCAAAGGGAAAGGGAACAGCGTCTATTATAGTTACCACTAAAGTAGGTAGAAAAGTAGCAAGTTGCGCTGTTTATGTGGACGCAATTCGTGTAACCCGCATAGAATTAGACAAAGCTGCGCTTTATATGCTGCCCGGAGATTCGGCGACTATTAAGGCTAAACTATTCTCTGCAGACCCGGCAAAAGCTCCAACAGACACAGTCGTTACGTGGACTTCGAGCGATGCAAAAGTGGCTACAGTTAGCACAACAGGTGGAGTAAAAGCCACAGGCTTTGGTAACGCTACTATTACCGCTACTTCAGAGGACGGAAACTTCAAGGCGACTTGCTTGGTTACAGTCAGCAAGATTTCCGTAACCGGATTGTTATTAGACAAAAGCGCTATTGAAGGAACTTTTGGGGATGAGATACAACTTACGGCGACTATATTACCCGATAATGCAACCTTCCCTGAAATTATATGGACTTCAAGCGATTCAACGATGGTTACCGTCAGTGCAACCGGTTTGGTGAAATTCGTTAATAAAAATGCCGGAACCGCTGTTATCAGGGCTACCTCAAAAGACAATAATATCTTTTGGAAGGAATGTACCGTTACGATTCTGAAAGATATGTCAGGAATTGTTGAAACTATCGTTTGGACAGGACCCTATACAATCACAGGTTGGGCGAATCCCCTCACGATAGCCTATGCGAAGTTCGGCAACGATCTAAAAGCCGGAGATAAAATAAGATTCTATTTCCAAAGTTTAGGAACAAATCCTGAATTACAAATCTGGTATGCCGATTGGAGTGGCAAGATAGTCGATGTAAAACTGGCAGCAGGTTCGGAATATTATGAAATGGAATTGACAGCAGATATCATACAAAAGATGAAGAAGGAGAATCAGGCTTGGGGTGATGGTGGTTTACTTATGCAGGGTGATGGAAACATTGTGCTTTCCAAAGTATCGGTCGTAACCACGGTTGGACCTCAACTCGAACCCGTTGCAGATCCTTCTTATGTTTTCTTCGATTTCGATTCAAAAGGCAGTTGGTGGGGCGATTGTCCGCAAACAGTAGAAAATGATCCGGCATATTCTATTTCAGGTAAATATTTCCATATAAAATGTACTGCAAGCTCGGGTTGGTACGGATTGTTTTGGAGAAATGCCGGTAACGGGTTGAAGGTTTCCGGGGTAACTGCGAATAATTGGGTCATAAAATACGATATCAATGTGTTGGGACCAGATATTAAGTCCTTTAAGATTCGGTTGGGTGATTTTTGGTACATTACAGACGTTAATGCCAATTTAAAGAAATGGTACACCTATACTGCGCCATTGAGCGGTTTCAAAAATAACAACGGAAATGGAACCCCAATAACAGATGCAGATATAGCTGCCATGGGAACCGGCGGTGACTTTGGATTTGCTGACGGAGGTTCCGGCGGTGAATACGATGTGCTGATTGATAACGTTCGCTTCGAACCAAAATAAAATTAATTTGAAAACAAGACCCTTTGCATAATGCGAAGGGTCTTGTTAGTTTATACTTTTTGCATAAACAACTTTTTTATAGAAAAAATACCTATTTTTGCATATAAAAAAATAAGCGTTATATTTGTATATTGTAATAAATATATTACTTTTGCTGAATGGAAATAAACAAAGAAATTATTCGTGAAGTATTAAAATCCAATGAATTTAATCTATATTTTAATTCATTGGACAGAAAGATACAAACGAAATATGATTATACGATTCTACTTATAGAAACACAAAGAGTAATCAGTACCAAGTTTGTAAAAAAAATTCAAGAAGCTGAATTTTACGAAGTGCTTGTTTCTATAGGAACAAATGAATATCGAACATTACTTATTGCGACAGATAACTCTAACTTTATGGAAGCAAAAAGAGTTGTGTTATTAAATTCATTTTTGAAAAAAGATAGTAAACAATATAAACGCGAAATAGAAAAAGCACGAACTATATTAAGAAAGGAGGAAATAATATGAAGTTTAATGAAGAAAAATTATCAAAACTTCATAGAGCCGATGAACATTTTGATGAGAGGTACGGTAAACTCGGCACACAATCGCGAATAGATTTTGAAAACAAAGCTTTTGCTTGGTATTATGGCGAAATATTACGAGATAAACGTAAGGAATTAAAGATTACCCAGCAACAACTTGCAGAAAGAATCGGTAAAAAAAGAGAGTATATTGCTTTATTGGAAAAAGGTGAAACAGATATGCAATTATCTACGTTTTTTAATCTTTCACAAGCATTGGGATTAAAATTTACATTGGCATAGATGATTCACATATACGACCCGCAATTAGGAGAAATTATATTTCGACAGAATAAGAAAGCAAAAAACTATATCATCCGTTTACATGCAGGAAAAGTGAGAGTGACCATTCCGCGGTATGGAAATTTTGCAAGGGCAAAAGAGCTTCTTTTGGAGCATAAACAAAATCTGCTTCGGAAAATTCAACAGCAAGTTGCTCAACCTTCTCCGGA
>JGI20166J26741_11370004_pt1 | contig 13896 bp, 8 predicted proteins | sample TergutCu122P5_FD_26741 | JGI IMG/M metagenome (IMG submission 26741)
TATGTAGTGGTCGTAGGTCCACTACGACCACTGCATCTGTCCTTGCGGCTCATCCCGCCCGGCACGTCCTCGCTGGGGCCTCGGTATTTCAGCACCCTCCCAGGAGGCGTCACAGCAGACGTTCAGTGCGATCACCCCGTGGGTCCAGCAAGCCCACCAGTCGCCCACTCGGCCTCACCGTCGTCGACCCGCTCGCCTAGCCGAGATTCAGCCACAGAGCCGGGCGCACGCCGCAGGCGATGGCCATCCCGGCCCGTCACCCCGCGCCGTCCCTACGTCCGGCGCCGGTAGCCGCCCAGGAACTCGGCCCGGAACTCATCGAAAGTGCCCTGAAGGATAGCGTCCCGGATCGCGTCGACGAGCCGGACCGTGAACCGCTCGTTGTGGATCGTCGCCAGGGTGGCCGCGAGCATCTCCTTGCCCTTGAACAGGTGGTGCAGGTAGGCCTTCGTGTAGTGCTCGCACGTGTAGCAGTCGCAGCCGTCCTCCAGCGGCGTGAAATCGGTACGGCAGCGGGCCTGGTCGACGTTGTAGCGGCCCGAGGCCGTGTAGATCGCCCCGTTGCGCGCGACGCGGGAGGGCATGACGCAGTCGAACGTATCCGCCCCCGCCTCGACCGCAGCGAACACGTCCTCCGGCTCCGAGATGCCGAGCAGGTGGCGCGGGGCGTCCTCCGGCAGTTCGGAGGCGCACCACCCGACGATCTCCCCGATGGCGTGCTTCTCCAGGGCCCCACCGATGCCGTACCCGTCGAAGCCGTCCCCCGCCTCCGTGCGCATCGCTGCCAGACCGCGGCAGGCGGCGCGCCGCAGGTCCTCGTACTGGGCGCCCTGCACCACCCCGAACAGCGCCTGATACGGCTTGCCCGACCGCCCGGCGGTCAGAAGGGCGTGCTCGTCCAGGCAGCGCTGCGCCCAGCGTTCCGTGCGCTCCACGGACGACTCCTGGTACTCCCGGGTGTTGACAAGCGTCGTCAGTTCGTCGAACGCGAAGATGATGTCCGCCCCGAGCGCGTGCTGGACGCCCATGCTCACCTCGGGGGTGAACCGGTGCTTCGACCCGTCGATCGGGGAGCGGAAGCCGACGCCGTCCTCGTCGACCCGGCTCAGCCGTTTGCGGCCCCGCGCGCTCGCCGCGTCGTCCGTCTTAAGGGTGGAGACCTCCATCGCGATGACCTTCTTGAACCCGGCGCCCAGGCTCATCACCTGGAAGCCGCCGGAGTCCGTGAACGTCGGTCCGGGCCAATTCATGAACGCGCCCAGCCCGCCCGCGGCCTCCACGATCGCCGGGCCCGGCTGCAGATACAGGTGGAACGCGTTCGCCAGGACCGCCTGGGCTCCCAACTGGGCCAGCATCTCGGGCAGCACGGCCTTCACCGTCGCCTTCGTGCCCACGGGGACGAACGCGGGCGTCCGGACGTCGCCATGCGGAGTGTGGATCACACCCGCCCGCCCGTGCCGGTCACCATCGAGCCTTGTCACGACCTCGAACCCGAAGCCGCCGGCTGTCCCCGTCACCGTTCGTCCCGGCGGATGGCCGCCGACCACAGGGTGCGCACCTGGGTGATCGCGACCGCCCCGGCCGTGGACGTCCGCAGCACGGTTCGCCCCAGGGAACATGTCGCAGCACCCGCCCGCCGGAACAAGACGACCTCCTCGTCGGTCAGGCCGCCCTCGGGCCCGATGACGATCAGGCAGTCCTGCACGCCGCGCATCACACCCGCGTGGAGCGGCATCACCTCACGCTCGTGCATGACCAACGCCAGCTCGGTGGTCCGAATCGCCTCGATCACGTCGGGCGTGGTGGCCACGGGCGCAATCACGGGAAACCGCAACCGTCGCGCCTGCTTGGACGATTCGCGCGCGACCGTCTCCCACTTGTCGCGCCCCACCTCGCAACGCTCGGCCGTCCACCGCACGACACACCGGGTGGCCTGCCACGGCACGATCCGGTCGACGCCGACCTCGGTCATAAGGTCGACGGCCAGCTCCGCCCGGTCATTCTTCGGCAACGCCTGCACGACGGTGATCGACGGGTTGGCCTTGGGTTCCGACAGCAACGACTCGACGACGATCCCGACACGCTCCGGTGCGGCATCGGCCACCGCGCCGGACACGCCGACCCCGTGCCCGTTCGTCACCGTCACGACCTCGCCCACACGAATCCGCCGGACCACCGCCGCGTGGCGCGCCTCCCGCCCGACGAGGGTGACGACGTCGCCGGCGCGGACATCGTCCGCCAGTTCCGCCACGAAGAACCCGTCGCTCATCCCGCCAGCGTATCCTTCAGCCGCCCGAAAAAGCCCTTCCCGTGCTCGGAAGTCGGCTTGCCGTCGGGGTGGGTCTCCCCCCGCAATTCGGCGAGCTGCTCCAGGAGGGACCGCTGCTCGTCGTCCAGCTTCGTCGGGGTCTGGACGAGCAGCGTCACGCCCAAGTCGCCCCGGGCGCCCCCGCGCAGTCTGGGCACGCCCTTCCCCTTGACGACCAGGCGCGTCCCCGCCTGGGTGCCGGCCGGGACGTTCAGCATCACCTCGCGGTCGTCGGCGGGGCAGTCCGGATCGTCGGCCTCCAGTGTGCGGACGGGCACCTGCGTACCCAGGGCCGCCGCCGTCATCGGCAGCTTGACGGCCAGCTCGAGGTTGTCCCCGTCGCGCCGGAACACGTCGTGTCTGGCGACACCCACCTCGATGTACAGGTCGCCGGCCGGACCGCCGCCGGGCCCGACCTCGCCCTGGCCCGACAGGTGGATGCGATTGCCGGGGCTGACGCCCGCCGGGACGTTCACCGTGACGGTGCGCTGTGCGCGAACACGCCCCTCGCCCGAGCAGTCCGGGCACGGATTCGGGATGACCGTCCCGTAGCCCTGGCAGGCCGGGCACGCCTGCGTGGTGCGGATGTCGCCGAGGAACGACCGCTGCGTCATCGTGACCTGCCCGCGGCCGGAACACTGGTGGCACGTCTTCGGGCTGGACCCGGGCGCCGCGCCCGCGCCGGTGCAGCCCGGGCACACGAGGTACGTCGCCACATTCACCTGCTTGGCTACGCCGAACGCCGCCTCGACGAGCGGCAGCTGCACGCGCACCAGCTGGTCCTGGCCCCGGCGGACGCGAGGGCGCGGGCCGCGCGAACTCGCCGCCCCGCCGAACATCGCGCCCATCAGGTCGCCGAGGTCGAAGCCGCCCGCCGAGAAGCCGCCGAACCCGCCGAACGGATCGAAGCCTCCCCCGCCGCGCATCGGGTCGCCGCCCCGGTCGAACACCGCCTTCTTCTGCGGGTCGCTCAGCACCTCGTACGCCTCGTTGACGGCCTTGAACTTCTCCTCCGCCTCGGGATCGTCCGCCACGTCGGGGTGCACCTGCATGGCTTTCTTTCGGAAAGCCTTCTTGATCGCCTCGGGCGACGCGTCGCGGGTCACCCCGAGAATCTGGTAATAGTCAGCGGCCATGCAGCGTTGTTCCTTATCCCTCCACCAAGAACCGTCCCACGTACTGCGCCACCGCCTGCACGGCGGCCATGGTGGACGGGTAGTCCATGCGCGTCGGCCCGACCACGCCGAGGCTCGCCCAGGCGTCGTTCCCAACCGTGTAGTCGCTCGCGACGACCGATGTGGACCGCAACGGCTCGAATGGATTCTCGTGCCCGATCCGGACCCCGACGCCGCCCTTCGCGTCATGGACGACCTCGCCCAACAGCGACAACAGCACGACCTGCTCCTCGAGCGCCTCCAGCACGGGGCGGACCATCGTCTCGTAGTCGACCTGGCCGGCGAACCGGGCAAGATTGGGCACCCCGCCGACCGCCACCTTCGTCGACCGGTCGGCCGTCAGCAGCTCCATCAAGGTCGCCACAAGGTACGACGTTGCGCGGATGTCGTCCGGCGGTACCGTGTCCAGCCCCTGTTCGAGTGCCTCGACCGCACGCGCGACCGGCTTGTCGACGACCCGCGCGTTGACCCACAGGGTCAGTCGCGCGAGCGCCTCGACGTCCACGCCGGGCAACTCGACGACCCGCTGGTCGACACGGCCCGTGTCGCGTACCACGATCACCAGCGCCCGTCCCGAAGTCAGGCCGACGATCTCGACGTGACGGATGCGCGCCGCGGAGGCCTTCGGATACTGCACGATCGCGACGTGCTGCGTGATCTGCGCCAGCAGGCGCACGGTGCGGTTGATGATGTCGTCCAGGTCGAGCGCCCCGCGCAGGAAGGTCGTGATGGCACGCCGCTCGGCCACCGACAGCGGTTTCACCGTCGCGAGACGGTCGACGAACAGGCGGTAGCCACGGTCGGTCGGGATACGCCCGGACGACGTGTGCGGCTGCGTGAGATACCCCTCGTCCTCCAGCGCGGCCATGTCGTTGCGGATCGTCGCCGGCGACACGTCCAGATGGTGGCGCTCGACCAACGCCTTGGAGCCGACCGGCTCCTGGGTGGCCACGTAGTCGGTGACGATCGCCCGCAGCACGTCCAGCTTGCGCTCGTCCAGCATCGTCCCTCCCCTGCGCGCGTCCCGGATGCGGACCCGGCGCCTGGGCGGCGGCCGGGGTTGGCACTCGCGTGCCCAGAGTGCCAGTCTACCTGTTCCACCCCCAACAGCCCGCGCCGGTCAATGCGTGCACAGGGAATATGTCACGAACGGCCACGTCGCCACGGAATCCGTGGGATGGTGGACACATGGACGAGACAACGCCCACCTTCACCTTCGACACCTGGCGGTGTCTGCGGAAGGGCGTGTTCGTCTGCACGGCACAACCCGAGTCCGTCACGATCGGCTGTGTCCTCGGTGACGATCACGCGCTGCTGGTCGACACCGGCTCCTGCCCGGCGCAAGGGACGGCGCTCGCGGCCTCGGTCACCGCCGCCTTCGGGCGCTGCGTCGACCGGGTCGTGATCACGCACGCGCACTTCGACCACTGGTTCGGCCTGTCGGGGATTCGGGACGCCGAGTCGTACGGGCATGCGGGTCTGGTCCGCGAGGCGCGGGACTGCGTGGACGCGTCCATCGCCTACGCGTTCGGTTTCTCCCCGGAGTTGATCGTGTCCCCCCGGGTGCTCGTCCGCGATTCGCTGGTGCTCGACCTCGGCGGCCGGACCTGCGAGCTTCACGCCTGCGGGCCGGCCCACTCCACCACGGACCTCGTCGTCCGTGTACCCGACGCCGACCTGCTGTTCATGGGCGACATCATCGAGCAGGCGAACGACCCGGAGTTCGGCCCCGACTGCACCCCGAGCCAGTGGGCCGACACGATCGAGACGGCGATCGCGGGAACCGGGCCGGACAGCTGCCTGGTCCCTGGGCACGGCGACCCCGTCGACCCGGCGTTCGCCCTCAACCAGGCGGCGCGCATCCGGACCCTGCAGCGGCGCATCACGGCGCTGTGGACGTCGGGTGTGCGCCTGTCCGACGCGCTGAACAGCCTCACCGTGCCGGCCGAGGTGCCCTGGCCGTTCGGCCCGGCGGCTGTCCGGAAGGCCCTGATCGTCACCTACGCCGAACTGGGCGGCGAGGCCGACCGGGGCGTACGGCTGCGCGCCTGACGTTCGGCCTCACGGCGCGTCGGGATGGTCCTGCGTGACGAAGTCGATGAGACGTTCGACGGTGCGGACGAAGTCGGCGTCGAGGTCGCGATAGCTCGTCACCTTCGCCAGCATGGATTGCCAGGCGCGCGCAATGTCGGCCTGGTCGCGGTGGGGCCAGCCGAGGGCGGCGAGCGTGCCGAGCTTGAAGTCGGCATCCCGGGGCACGACGGGCCAGTCCGCGAGGCCGAGCAGTTGGGGACGGATCGCCTGCCACACGTCGACGAACCGGTGGCCGGCGATCAGCACGACATCGCCGTACCCGCCACGCGTCACCTGGTCGGCGATATGGCGCTCCTTCGTGGCCGCGACCAGATGATCCACGAGCACGCCGAGCCGCCGCCCGGGCGCCGGGTCGAACTGCGCCACGACCCGCACCAGGTCGTCGATCCCGCCGAGGTACTCCACGACGATGCCGACATGCCGCAGGTCGTCGCCCCAAATCTTCTCGACCAGTTCGGCGTCGTGGCGTCCCTCGACGTAGATCCGGCTCGGTAGCGCGACCCGCGCCCTTCCGTGGGACGCCTCGCCCGCGGCGCGGGAACCGGAGGCGGTGTGCGCGGCCGCCGCGGCACCCCGCGGCGGCACGCACAGACACACCGGCCGACCCTCCAGGTGAAAACCTGTCCCGACCGGGAAACTGCGCCGGCGTCCGTGCCGGTCCTCCAGGATCGCGAAACCGTTCTCCCAGGCCACGATCGCCCCGCAGAAACCGTCGGCGTCCACCTCGACGACCAGTCCGGGCTTCATGGGCACGTCCGTGACGACGGGGCAGCCCGCCTTCTGCCAGCCGGGCGTCAACACGTCGGTCGCGTATCGATTCACGAGGGGACAGGTTAGCCCACACGCGGTCGTCCCGGGCTCAGGGCGCGATGTCCGGCGCGCCCTCCAGCGCCACCTGCACGATCGAGGCCCGCCCGCGGTAGGCGTACACCCCCCGGCCCACCGGGAAGTCGATCGCGCGGGCACGCGGATACGCCGCCGACACCAGTTCGGGCCCGTCCGAGTCGAACTGCAGGAACATCGCCCGCCGTTGCGGCTTCAGCGGAGCCATCAACGAGTACGACCCCTGGAGGGCGGCGGGTTCGCCGCTGGCGAGCACGAAGTGGCCGTCCCGGAGCAACGCCTTGATCAGATCGCCCAGGGAATACTCCACGTCCGTCCCGGAGAAATCGCCCAGCCCCTCGATCAGGACGGCGATCCGTGGCGGAAAACCCGGGTCGTTCATGCGGTCGGCCAGTTCGGCCACGGCCTCACCCACCGCGTTCGGGCCCACCGCCGCGCGGGTCACCCGCGGATCGGTCGCCAACGAGGTCGGCCGATCCGACCACAGGTGGATCTCCGACACGGCCGGGCAGCCGGCCAAGCCTCGCACGATCGTGCGAAGCGCCGACGAGATGCCACTTCCCGGCGGCCCGGCGAGGATGAACGCACCGCCGGCCTCCACCTCCACGGTCGAGAAGTCGAGCGACTCCATCCCGAGGGGGAAATGACCGGGCGAAGCCGCCAGACTCTCGACGGGGACGACCTCAGGCAGACGCCGGACCGGAGGCGCCATCGGGCCACGGCCGGCCCGGCGCATCGCCGTCGCGAACGCCCGCAGGTTGACCGCCTGGGACTGCGCATCCGTCGGGGCCGCCCAGGCGGCCCCACCTGCCGACTTCGACGCCTCCAACGCGGGATCGCCACCCAGGATCGCCACCTGCGCCTCGAGCCCGTCCGCCAGGCAGCGTCCGGGAGGGCTGTCCGCCGTCAACATGCCGATCGGAACACCGAGCGTCGAATAGTCGTCGTCGCTGGCGAGCCGCAGCACGAGACGCTGCTGCACGCTCGCCGCGAGCGTCGTCGGCAGCATCGGCTGGTCGCAGGTCATCACCACGTGTACCCCCACCGGACGGCCGTCCGCGGCGAGCGACACGAACGAGTCCCACACCCGGTAGTTCGACCCGCTGTCATACGCCGCCCGGAACGCCAAGACCCCGTCGACGAGCAGCAGGATGCGCGGCTCGTCGGGCGCGCCCGCAATGGCGCGGTACTCCGTGATCGTGGCCGCATTCACCGCGGAATAGCGGCCCGCCCGCTCATCGATCACGTCGCGCAACCAGCGGATCAGTCGCTGCACGCGCTCATCATCGCCCCCCACGACCACCGAACCCACGTGGGGCAACTCCTCGATCATCGACAGCCCGCGGGACGAGAAGTCCAGCCCGTACACGTGACACGGCCCGCCGTGCACCGTCATGCCGGCCACCACCGCCAACGTCCGCAGCAGCGTGGACTTCCCCGAACCGCCGCCACCGAACACGGCCATGTTGCCCACCACGTCCGGCCGGAAGCTGATCGGCGGTTGCTCCTGCTGGTCGGGATCGTCACCGATGGCGAAGACGAGCTCGGCGTCCGTACGCCGGTTCGGCACCCGGGTACGGTCGGCGATGTTGTAGTACGACGCCAGGTCGGGCAGCCACGGCTGTCGCGGCGCCGGCAACTGCGCGACCTCGTGGGCCTGCTGGATGACGCGGGTGATCCGCTTGAGGTCGCTCTCCTCCTTCTCCTTGTGGGCCGCGTGGGACGTCACCGCCGGCGCCTCCCAGGTTTCCGGCCGGCCGAACCCGAGCGTCACCACCTCGATCTCGGGTGGCGGCTCCGCCTCACCGGTGTGCCCGCCCACGTACGCGGTCTGGAAGCCGACCATGCGCCCCGGACCGGTCTTCGACATCGCCCGCCCCGGCACATCCGGGTCGAAGTACGCCGCGTCCGGGGCACCCAGGACGTCGGTCGAGTCGTCCACGTCGGCCACGCGCAGCGCGATCCGCAGGTTCGTGTTGGCCCGCAGGCTCTCCTTGATCACGCCCGCCGGGCGTTGCGTCGCCAGGATGAGGTGCAGCCCGAGCGAACGCCCACGGGCGGCCACGTCGATCACGCCGTCGATGAACTCCGGCACCTCGGTCACCAGGGCGGCGAACTCGTCGACGACGATCACCAGCGACGGCGGAGCGATCGCCGGGTCGGACTTCTCCAGGGCGGCCAGATCCTTGGCCTTGGTCGCGTTCAGCAGATGCTCGCGGTAGCGCAACTCGGCGCCGAGGGAGGCGAGCGCCCGGTGCACCCCGGCCAGGCCGAGGTCGGTCACCAGGCCGACGGTGTGCGGGAGGTCCGCCACCTCGGCGAACGCCGAACCGCCCTTGTAGTCCACGAGTAGGAAGTTCACTCGGGCCGGCGAATGATTCGCCGCCATGCCGAGGATCCAGGTCTGGAGAAGCTCCGACTTGCCGGCACCGGTGGTGCCGCCCACGAGGGCGTGCGGCCCCTGGGACCGCAGGTCGATCGTCTGGAGGCCCGAGGCGGTATGCCCGATCGTGGCGCGGAGCGTACCCGCCTTGCGCGGCAGGGATGGAGGTGCAAGAGGCCCGGTGACGAGGGAGTTGTCCTCAAGCCACCGCTCGATGATGGCGTGCGGGTTGCGCAGCGCCTCGGATCCGACGATCGCGACGAACGAACTGAACCGCGGGATATCGGTCGCATCGCTCGCACGCGAGGCCAGGTCGGTGATGGGCGACATCGTCCGCGCCCACTCGTGTGCCTCCCCGAGGTCCAGCGTCTCCAGCCGCACCGGCGTCACAAGGTCGCCGGTGCGCAGGTACCCCACTCCCCCGTCCTGCATGGTCCGGACGTCGAGGAACACCCGGCAGCTCGCCGGCAGATCGGTCAGGTTCGGCGCCACCCACACGACGTAGACGCCGTGCCGCCACCCCGTCTCCACGAGGTCGACCAGGCGTCCGAACTCGGCCGGCGTGTCGGCCTCGACGACGACCAGGACGACCGGCAGGGGCGGCGGATCGTCCTCCTTGGGGTGTTCGCGCTCGACCGAACGCGCCGCGATGAGTTCCTCGAGTTCGCCCAGAACCTCGCCCACGGCGTTCGGCGACTCGGCGAGCGGCCGGCTGTCCAGAATCGAGGTGGTGCTGGTGTGGGGCAGCCACTTGCACCAGTCCCAGTCGGGACTCGACCGCGCGGAGGCCAGCACACACACCTGCAGATCGTTCGGCGTGTGCAGCGCCACGGCCTGGGCCACGAGCGACCGGGCGACCGCCACGGCCGCACTGCGGGGGCCGACGACGCCGAGACCACCCTGGGCCCTGAGCCGGGCGACCACGGGAACGTCGTCCACCTCCGCCAGGGCGGCAAGCCGGGCCTGCAACTCGTGCACGAGCGTGGGATGACACTGCCTCATCTCGGGCAGCTTGAACGAGATCCGGCTGGGTTGGCGACCGAGCCCACACCGCAACTCGGCGAATCCCGGCGAGTCGGGACGCCGGGTCCACAGGAGGTTGGTCCGCCGGCGGCCCGCCTCGAGCCCATCGCGCGTCGACGGGTTCTCCTCAAGACGGGCGGCGACCTCCACGACCGCCTCGGCCCGGGTGTCCTCCACCAACTGGTCCATGGCGGCACGCCAGTCCTTCACCTGCCGCCGATAGGTCGTCCGGGAACCGATCGCCGACTCGGCCCACATGCCGACCAGCATGAGCGGGCTGAACGCCATGAACACCAGGGACATCAACTGATGGGTGAACTGCCACATCAGGAGCGCCATCGCGATCGGCACCAGGAGACCCGCCACCGAGAACCGCTGCTGGCGCTCCTGAACGGGGACGTCGGGGACGGTGAACTCGTGTCCCGCGTAGATCTTCGTCAGCCGGGGCGAACAGATGAACCCGACCGCGATGGATTCGGTGCGCCCCTGCGTGGCCGACGACTGAAGCAGGCGCACGGTGAAACGCGAGTCGCCGATCTCGACGATGTCGTCCGGACGAAGAGTCTTGCGGGCCGTCTGCTCGCCGGAAACCATCGTCCCGTTGGCCGACCCGAGGTCGACCAGTTCGGCCGCATCGCCCACGTTGATCCGCACGTGGCTGCGGGACACCATCGGATCGGACAGTCGCACCTGGGCGTCGTGCCCCCGCCCCACGGTGTTGGCCCCGCTCGCCAGCGGGAAATCCTGCCCCATGTCAGGCCCCGCCACCACGGAGAGCACCGCCGCCGCCGAGGTGACGCCCACCTCGCCACCGCGGCCGGCGGGGACGATCGCCACCGTCTGCCCCGACCGGAGGCCCGCCTCGGCCACCGCCAGGTCCTCCCGCAGGTGCCGGTTGCCGCGATCCGGCAGTGACAAGGTCACGTCCGCCGGCGCCGGCGTCCGGCCCGTGACGGCGGGGTCGGACGCGGCCAGCCGCCCCGCCAGCTCGCCGATGGTCACCCGGGCGTCACAGGTGACGACGAGGTCCACCTCGTCCCCACCCGGCCGGCGTAGCGACAGCTTGATCTTCATGAATCCCCTACCGGCTGTCCGCCTGGGGGTCGCTGACAACCTTGTTGATGCGTGGCACCGTCGCCATCGTCGCCCCGATGGGTGCCGGTGTGGGGCGTTCCGCGGCCGGCACGGCCGTCACCGGCTGTGTCCCACGCATCGTACGCCCGGCCGGCGCGGACTTCACGGGCGCCGCCGCGGGGGCCGCACCGAGAGCCGTGCGCAGATTGGCGTGTGCCAGCGAACGCGGGCTCACCCGGGCCAGGAACCGGCGCAGCCATCCGCGTTGCCGCATGAGGGCCCGCTTGGAGGCCTCCGCGGAGTCCCAGAACGCCCGGACCGCCTCCGCGTCAGGCGTGGACGCGGAGAACATCACGCGATCGGCGCCCGAGGCCAACGCGATCGTGGGCGCCAGGGCGAGCAGGCCGGCCTGCTCCCGCCGGGTCAGCCGGTCGCTGACGCTGGGGTAGCCGAGATCGCGGACCCGGTCCATCACATCCTGCCAGCCGCCGGCGATCTGCTGGGCGGGGCTTCCCCGGGTACGGCGCCGGACGGTGCGAACCGCCTTCACGCCCGCAAGCAACGCCAGGATCGCGACGAGCCCACCCACGGCCCCACCCGCGTACATGGCGCGGGCGACCCACGGCCCGGCACCGGTGGCGTTCCCCTGCTCGGCGGTGCGATGGCCGCGCCCCGCGGTGGCCCGCGTCGTCAGATCGTTCAGCGCCCCCGGCGGTTCGGTCGGCCGTGGCGGCGGCACGGTCAGGGCGTGGTCGGTGGTCTGACGGTCGGGTGGCTGCTCCTCGGGACTGCGGTCGCGGTCCGGGATGTACAGCTCGGTGGGAACGGCGAGCCAGCCCGCGCTGGTGTCGACCTCCACCCACGGCAGGACGTCCTTCCCCTTGACCGATCCGTCGTCCTCCACCCGGGCGCCGAACACGACCCGCGCAGGGAAACCCAACCGGTTGGCCGCGAGTGCGAACGCGGCGGCGTACTGCTCGTCAGAGCCGATGAGTTGCTGGCCGGCGAAGAAGTACGTGAGGCGGCCCTGTCCGTTGCCGGGAAGGTAGTATCCCTCGCCCTGCCTCGTACCGTCGCTCCAGAAGCCGTCGCGGAACGCGCGGCCCAGGCTCATCAGGTGCTCCCACGGGGTCTGGCCGCTCGCCGCCAGCGTGTCGATCGCGCTGCCGGCGAAGTCGGAGACGGTACTCGGCACGACGACGACACCGCCCGGCGTCGGCGTGTCGTCCCCAGTCATCCAGGGCACCGGCACGCTGGTGAGCTTCACGGTATCCCCGCCCTGCAGCAGGTCGGTCACGAGCGCCTGTCCCTTGTCGGCGTCGTAGGCCAGGTTGTCCAGGTGAGCCTTCGCATGCTCGCCCTCGAAGGTCACCGTGGTGCTGGGACCGACCGCGGGAATCCACGGGTTCAGTTCGATCAGCCCCGCGTAGACATCGGTGACGGTGAGGCTCATCGAGGTGACCGGACCGGTCGCCTCCGTGGGCAGCACGGCACCGACCCGCTTGAAGCCGCTGCCGAGGACCGACGTGCCGGAGGCGCTCCATCCCAGCCCGTTGTACGAGTCGAGCACGGCGATCCGCAGCATCGCCCCCGTGTCCAGCCCGGTCGTCGTCAGCAGCGTGGTGTCGAAGTACTCGTCGCGGGCGGCCGAGGCGAACTTCACGAAGCCCGGCAGCGGGCTGGGGTACTCGGAGACGTCGATCGGCGGCTGGACGTAGTTCCGCAGCACGACGCGCGGCACCCCGACCGTGCCCGGCAGCACCGGGCCGACGACGACGCCCGCCAGTCCGGCAGCGATCGCCAAGACGGCCCCTGTGAGGACCCGTGATGCCCGGATCGCACCTGTGCCGATGAGCGTTCGCCGCCGGTGCGCCCGCAGGACGGCCCAGCCGGCCGCGAGCACGGCCCCGCCGAGTCCCTGCGCGAGCGCGTACCCGGGTGTGGGACGACTGAGGAGGATGACGAGGCCGAACAGCACCACGGGGGCGATGAGCACGAGCGACGGCGACGGCGTGGCCCGCGCGACCGCGTAACCGATCACTCCGACGAGGAGGGCCAGCAGCCAGGGCAGGACGAGGTACTCCGAGTCGGCCGCGACCGGCGGCACGGTGGTCAACAGATGCTTCCAGCCGTGGATCGCCAGATCGGCGAGGTCGGTCACGGTCAGCCGCGACGGCCACACGCCCGCGATGATGTCGCGCCGCAACGCGACGGCGCCGCCGGCCACGACGTACCAGACGGCGGCCACGCAGAGGCCGACCCACCACGGCCAGCGCAGCCCCGACACAAGATGGGCGGACACGACGCCCAGACCCAGCCCGATGGCCGCGACCGCCAGGAACCACATCGACTGAAACGTCGTCGAGAAACCCACGAGCCCGACCAGGCACAGGCCGCACAGCACGGCGGCGTCGATGACATCCGGCGCCGTCGGCCGCAGGCGCCACTCCCGCTTGACCGCCGGTCGGCGGGTGGCGGTCCGGGACACGTGCGGATCGACGGGCCTCACGCGATCACCCCGCCCCGCAACGCCCGCGGCAGGTCGTCCAGGGCACCAACGCGCACCTCCACGAAGTTACCGGTCTCCCGCAGCAGGATCGGCGCACCCGTGACCACGCGGACCACCACGAGGCGCACCTGCGGGGGAAGCATCGTCCGCGCCCAGCGCAGCTGGTCGAAGGGCACGCCCTGGCCGGTCACGAGGACCGCGAGTGACAGGTCGCCCATGATGTCGCCCATCCGCGCGACGGCCGTGCCGACGGAGACGGGCTCGAGTTGCGCGCGGGAGAACGTATCCAGCGCCAGATGCGCGGCTGGACGGGCGACCCGGACGGAGCCGCACACGACGGACAGATCCATCTCCTCCAGCAGCGCACGCGTCACGATGGACGCACCGCACGAGATCGCCGTCTCGAACTCGTCGTCGTCGCCGTAGGACGCGGGGTCGACATCTGTCACGACCACGATGTGGGAGCGCCGCGTGTCGAGGAACTGCC
>JGI20166J26741_11372226_pt1 | contig 13889 bp, 8 predicted proteins | sample TergutCu122P5_FD_26741 | JGI IMG/M metagenome (IMG submission 26741)
GGTTTAAAGTATTATTTTACATGGGAAATAACTCCGTTCCGAAATTTATTTTCCTTTTGTCCAGGTTTCCGGTATACAGGGGGTCCGTTTTAGGCAGGTTTTACTGCATAACAAAAACAAAAACTTAACAAATAAAATCAAAAACAAAATGGCAGGAAAATAACAATATAGAAGAAGTACATTTATATTGCTACTACTACTACTACTACTACTACTACCACTACTACTACTGTTGTCGCCGCCGCCATATACGCAGCTCCTCATGATGGAACTTGTTTTCTGCTATCAACTGTTAGGATGTTGGAGCAAACTGAAACACCGTACTGATGATTGAGGAAGAAGATTGATTTAGAAGCACAATATAAGTTAATTATTAATACGCACCTTCCGAAATTATACTAGTGGTTTGGACATAGCTAGTACCTCTGCTCTCATACAAGTTTTAACATTTATTTTACGTGGTAAACGAATACCTGAGGAAAGAATATAAACTATACACTCTGTAATTTCTTAATGTACATAGCAGTTTATTGCCTTATTAAATTATTAAGCCGTATTTAACTATTAGAGAATAATATTACTTTTTGTTCACTTGTTATAGGCTATACATGAAATACATAGCTGATGGAAATTACTTTAACATCGTCGAAGTAGAAGACACACAGTCCTATTCTTTAAGATTTCTGACGAAAACATCTTTGTAAGTTCGACGTTATGTCTTCAATCGCGAATCAGATCAAAACAAAGATATCGTATTATCCGTCGTATTTTGTTTCTTTCGCCTAGGATCCACAAAGGTTAGAGGGGTGTGGGCCTATTACCTCGGCCCGAAAGGGGAATGTATATTTGTGTTGAAACTACGGTGGGATGAATGAGATCACACATTTTGTTGCATTTTTTTTTCTGTTCCTAAATCGCCTAAGGTAACAACACAATTCAAGGAAAATAATGAAAGCATGAAAGTGTAAGGGCAGGCATAACCCGCACAGAAGGAGAATACTGGTCTTAGGAGAGAAGAAGCGGAAAGAGCCTGGAGAAAAGAAAATGGGGCTTTATAATTTTTAATCATGCACATATCTTGGCACGATCTACAATCCGTGTAAGATAAGATGTGCCTGGCATGTAGAACTCAAATAAAAATGCTGAAACATGTTGATTGGAAGGCAAAGATCACTTAAAAGGCATAAGTTTAGAAGATAATATATTATTAGAATAGATTATACATAAAAATAAATAGGGCGATTTAGGCTGCATTTATCTGGATGAGGACAGGGACCTCTTGCAGAATGTCATTAAAAGGTCACGGGACTTGCAGGTTCAGTAAAAGTGTGAAACATTTATTGATGAACTGAGCATCTCATAATGTCTAAAATATTATTCAGCGTCTTGGAGGTGTACATTTAAAGCAAATATTTAACAGTGTTTTCCTCCAAATTTTTTCTCTTGTCAATCCACTGCTAAAATACAAAGCCACCGCTTCATATGTTCTACTGAAATGGCAAAAGATTCTTCATTTCCTGCGTACAATTAACCGACTGACTTGTGTTTGCTCCGAACTTTCATTTCGACGTTAGGTTTCTCTATAATTAATTATATTTAGTCGGATTCATGAAAGCTCTTACAATAAAGACTGACTAGATGGGCATTCAAGATGAACTCTCATCAGGCAGTGGAGAATTAAGTGACACTTCAATTAGAAAGGACGTTATCTTACACCCTTTTTAACTTAAAATTAAAGATAATTAAGTTAGTTGTACCATAAAAAATACTGCATGATTTATGATATTCAGGTCTGTCATTTAGAAGAAAGTAAAATGTCATATAAACATATCAGTGTAGCATCTTTTCATTATACTTTTGCACGTACATTTTTATGCACATTTTCTGATTTTGCATCCCCGATAATCGGATAAATTAACAAAGACAGAAATGTTAAACGAAAAAACATATTTGTTTGCTGTTATCAACTGCGTGTAGTCCATGTAAATGAATATATGGATGCTGTAACAATTTACAAGCAGATACATACCTTTCTCCTTTGAGGTGTGGCTTTTTATTTGTATCATATCATGTGACACAACAGCTAAAATTTTTTAGGAATGAATGAAATTAAATTTTAAATTTTAAATCTTATCATGCGATCAGGAAAGGGATTGAGAATGAGGATTGAAAACGCACTCAAAGACTCTACAGAATTACTTGCACAAGGATAGAAGTGGGGAGTAAATTTCGCAAAACTGCTAGACCTTTCATATTATATCCACGTTTGGAAGCAGAAAACACAGGGGAAACAACACAACATTATGTATATATATGTATATAAATCATTTAGTGTAAATCCCGTAGATATTCGAAAGTAAAAACTAGAAATTCCGACTTCTAGCTTTGGTTTCCACAGATAGCTTTTCCTTTGGTCCATTTATACGTTATATCCCCTGACGACGTTATTGAAGGTATTATAGTTACGGCACACGAGGAAGCAGACGTAAGCAGCCACTGGATGAGCTTAAAGACGCCTGTATGTACTGGAAATTGAAAGAGAACGCACGAGATTGCATGCTTTGGAAACCTCTCTTTGGAGGAGTCTATGGACCTATGTGACAGGAAATATAATACCACAAATTAACTGAATATGCACGCCATGACACCGGAAGTTTTTTCAAGACAGACAGACACGAAAGGGCACTATTACCTAGGTACAGTAATTTATTGGTGAAGGTAGAAGCTGTAATACCGACAGATATATAAGCATATGTAGAATAAACCTTGTGCTGTTGAGATGTCACGCGGCGTCATTTGTTTAAAGTTCAAGGATGTTTCGGGACGTCTTGTCGGTCCCATCATCTGTGTTGAAAAATAAAATGCCTTATAGAGATGATCGCGATTAGTTTATGTGGGTCGATGCGTGTGGGGAGTCAGTCGTTTGGAGATGTCAGCTCATCACGTCTCCGAACTACCATGTCCCTCCCAGACCCACTTGTACCGGCATTCTTCTGGAACTCAAATGATGGGACCGACAACAAGTCCCAAAACGCCGGTGAAATTTAACCATTTGATGTAACGCTAACGACCCGGAGCATCTGATTCAACCACGAATTGCCCTCAGAGCCTGAATCCTGATATGTAGTCTGCTTTAGAGCGGCATGTTATTCTACAACATTTATTTCCACCGTGTAGGTATCAGTGAGTATAAGAATGTATTGTTACGTAGAGGACAGAATAATGGCAGAATTACAGCTCTTAGGTTTGTATATGCATTCATTCTGGTTATTCAATTTTACGTGTACCCGCGTATGGCACAAATATTGTTCACAATTTCTTCGAAAAATATCGTGAAGCTAGACCGAATTTTGTGAACTGGTACCTTCAGCCGGTGATTGCTGGCGAAGTGGGTAGATCCCACACTCATTCTCGTAGCGATAAAGCTCGGTTTTATAAAAGTGAATAAGGGATTTCTCGTGATAAAAGAAGTTGGATCCCCTGAAAATCCCACGTTATTCCGTGAATTGTCATTATATGATTTTAAGATTGTTGTGTGGTGTGCTATGAGTGCAACTAGTATTATTGGGCCCAGTTTTTTTTTACCGCAATTCACGTCGGTATGTAACTCACATTATGACACGATTTTTTTTAATACCTGCCCTTTTTAGCAACAAAATGCAATAACTCATACTGAACACGATTATATGCTTTGGTCAGAGAGTTGTGCTGTTGGCCCAGTAACAAGATAGAGAGCTTGGCCTCCACGTTCACCGGATCTGTGTCCAGGAAACGTTTTCTTGTGAGCCGTGCTACAGGATAGAATATACAGTAGAGCTAATATAAACCTAATATACTGCAGTACAAAGCGTGGGCATCGAAACATTGCAAATGGCAGTCGGTAGGCTGCATTCCGTCACGCGAAACCGGCCCGACTGTAAAGTGATGTGTGACGCCGTTAAAGAAATCCCCCTTCCCCATCTTTCTGTCTGTCTGTCTGTCTTTCTTTTTTTTCTTTCTCTGCCTGTCTGTCCGTTTATATCTCTCTCTCTCTTTATATATATATATGTATACACACACACACACACACACACACACATGTATATGCTCACACATACCACGCAGAAATTAAACACTAGGAAATGTTTAACACAGCAATGAAGAACAAGTTGTAACATCAGACAGGATTTTTCAAAGATTATCCTTTCCCGGTCATGTCGTTTTATTCCCCTTGTCTATCTTAGAATGTGTCGGTGTATCTGTATCCCACCACAGAGCAGGAAGAAGAAAAATAGACAAAACGTTTGCAGAAATATTAGTGGGGTTTTAAGTGGAGAAGAATATAAACAAGAACAAAAACTACAGTGTGCACATAACATTAACAGTGTGAGATATTATATTATATTATATTCCCACCGTTTTATTGCTTTTATTTGCATTATAAATGTATATACCGTATTTTCTCGCGTAATTTGCGCACTTTTTTTTCTATTTTGGCCGCTGAAAAATCGGGATTCGTAAAATATGCGGATTTTTTTTGTGGATGTCTTGATGTGGGTTTTATTCTACTATAATTGAGAATACGGTACGTTTTGTCAATATTTTATTGTAATTTTGTAACATAATCTTGATTTATCAATAACTAAATTTATTATAATCATAATGAATGCACCGTATATAACATTGTCTATTCAGTAGTCTATAATCAATGAGAACATAGTAAATATTCAATTGATAGTTGATCGATGCGTCCTTGATGCAACTTCATGTTGGAGTGCCAACTGCACAACATCTATTAAAAACAGTAAAATTGACATTACTAGGATTATTGGAACCGCGCTAGGGCATATGAATTTATAATGCCCGCAGATCGCCATGAAATTAAACCTAAATGAACAGTACGATGGTGCGTGAAATACGCGGAGCAAAAATAAATCCAGAATCATCCTTTAAAAATTAGGATGCGTAAAATACGCGGGGGCGGAAATTACGCGAACAAATACGGTAATATTCATTATATGCTATACATTTCTGATTTGCACTTGTCTTTTTTATAAAAAAGGAGGAACGTGCAATTCATAAACGCTTGCGCCTTATTGCTTCTTTTAAGTTTTGATTGCCACACATTATAATCCTGGAGAGAAAGGAACAATATACCGTGCGAAGAACCGGTATGTCTGCTTTTAGAGATAAACTTACATTGGTTTTCATTTCCCGATATTGGTAGTTGTCAGTTTTATAACGTTGCATTTCAGGTAGGTTCTGCTTCACTTGGTGACGATAATAGGGGAGTTATATTTTATGTGTATAACTGTACTTTTATATACGATGATGAATCTAATCCAGTGGGGGTGATTGCTGGTGACGTCTGAGATAGGATGGCATAGTGTCACGTGTTCTGCTTCCGCGACACGTCAAACGAACCGCCCCTAGAGCGAGTCAGCTTCCTCCTCACAAAAGGAGGTAAAGCGAATAAGTGATGCTTCATTTCACTACAGAGTGGCAAAAAGGGGAGGAAATGATGGGATGGGGGTATAAAAGTGTAGGGTGACATCGCCTGACTTTTTTTGATGGGTCGCTAAAGGGAACTGTGTTGGGGTGACAAAACTGAATACTATTGTAGTTACTGTCGATAGCCAATTTCCATTGCTTTTCCGTGTTATAACATTTGTGAGCTTCTAAAAAGAACCAGTGAATATCTCTTTGTTTCCAGCTTGCTGTTATTGACGAGATGAAATCTAAGTTGCGAGTCTACTGCTACTTAAAATTGTTAGGTCCAGGGACGTGAAATATGACTTACTTGAGATTTTTTTGGCATGAACAGAATAATATTTTGTTTAAATTTTCCGTCCTCTTAATTGATGGCTGTGTCTTATTATGTCACAAGTTCTGTTTGTATTTTACTATGGAGATATAAGTCATGAATGTAATCTTATGTTTTATAATTGTAAAGATTCTTAGATTATCATTTGTTTTTGCACTCCAACATTTTAAGCCTGAAATTCATCTGTATGGTAACAAGATACATTTGTACTTTTAGGTGCGACATCCCCGTTGTTTTCTATAAACTAAATACAAAATATATAACTAGCAGTCGAAACACAACAAAATTTATTGTACTGTGTTGTACAATGTGTTACACAACTACATTTTTCGGCCCTTTTTTAGGCCATCTTCAGGTTGTATGCGCTTAGCCTTGTGAGTAATGTACCCTGATGACAAATACTCACAAGGCTAAGCGTATACAACCTGAAGATGGCCTAAAAAGGGCCGAAACATGTAGTTGTGTAACACATTGTACAACACAGTACAATAAATTTTGTTGTGTTTCGACTGCTAGTTATATATTTTGTATTTAGTTAATACATTTGTACTTTAAAGGCACTGCGTCTCTATTACAAAAGCCAGTTGGCTGATGCTGTTAAGGAAAACAGACACTGTGTAGACCTGAAAATCATACCAAACGTGTAAAGATGTTGTGTAGTCAAAATTTGGATTCTTATTGATGTTAATTGCCTCTCACAATTTCGGTGATACTAAATACATTCACTTTTATATCCTCTAACATTACGAATTATGACAGAAGCTTTATTACTTACAATGCTAAATAACAAACTTGATAGACACCAAAGGAAATAGTGCGCCTCTGAAAGACGTATGTATTTCTAGAAATTGTTTGGTTAAAAAATATAACCTTACAAATTTTTGTTTAAATCTACAGTCAGATGTCTAATAATCAAATAGCTTATCTTTGTTGTTTTTTTACCACTGAGGCTGAATAATATTTAGGAGTGGAAGGACAACGAATTTGGCAAACTGTCACGATAGAATCAGAAATCAGTTGCCCTATTATCTCTAGTTAAATTAAAAAGGAATTTTTCAGGACCTAAAATTTGAAAGCTGTTCATTATATTCAAACTAAAGTACCGTTAATCAACTTCAAAAGCTCGCAATATGGTAACTGCAATATCACTGTTACATCTTCATTCGTCTACGTTCTGCCACCAGACAAAGTTTTTCTACAAATTTTGTATGTTTGTCTCTTTTGTTCACCGAAGTAAAGATTTAAAAGAGTGATATCTTTTCTTCTGTTTACTCTTGCATCTTTGCACCCCCGCCCCAGGCTGCTGGTCTGGGCAACATTTGACTGAACCTGACGAATGGAAGTTTACTGAAGCGTCCGTCATATCCTGTGAGGGTTTAACTGCGTGCGCTGGTGGGTGGTGGAGGGTGGTAGAGGGTGGTGGAGGGTGCCTAATGAATTCGTCAATGCTTCTCGGTGCAGCTTGGGTGGCCTCGAGCTCGCGGACTACACCGATTCGTCTCCTGACTCGATCGTCTGAGACTTCCGCACGCCATTCTAGAATCCGTCGACGAAGCGATTGACTTGTCGGTCACCACCGGGATATCCGTGAAAGATATCAAGTGACATTAAAGTCACCTGAAGCGATGGAATCGGCTGTTTGAAATACTATTAAATTCCTGGAATTGTTGAAAATATGCTCAGGGAAGCTGGGCCGAAAATGATAGACACTCTGTCACATGCATAGAAGAAATATCTGATGCATGCATTGTTTCTGCACTTAATGAACGTCGTTGTAGTGTGGTCAGCACTCTTGCTTCCTACTCAGTGAATCTAGGGTTCAATGCCCCATCTGGAGAACGAGGTTTGTCATTCAGGACCTTCATGGAACTGCCGGGTTGATGCCTAAATTTAGACGATGTTTCTTTCCTTTTACACCCTTTTGAGATCCTAGTTCACGCGGTCGTTTTAACATTCTGCACTGAAATATTCCGATCTAAGCTTTTGAAACTGTCCTAAAAAGTATAAAGATTAAAAAGAAATGGACACCGTACTGTTATAATGGTTCACACTTTTCTACTATATTTCTCGTTCTGATTCATTTTTCCAATTTTGTATTTGTTTATAGGTTCTCAAATAAATTGATAGCGCTGCCTTCTTTTTGGATATTTTATATAGTTTTCAATGGCTGTCGAAGATAATCATGAATTTCAGGGATGTAAGTATTTGGATGAAAGGTTCGTGGAAGTCCTATGTTATTCATCATAGAAGTTGGTTCGAATAAACTGAAAAAACAGTTTCAAAAACTGGAATGAAGTGGTCCTCCAGCATGGGATTTGATTCGTACCGTAAAACATATTATGCTATGAAAAGTCTGGAAGGGCCTCGGAAATGGGCAGAATATTTTGGCATGAACGAGTGAAAGATGAATTAATATGGATTTTGGAATTTAGATACCTGGAGCCAGTACAGCAGGTTGATTGAAAAGAGCAGCAGGAGAACTAGACAGATTACATGTGGTGACAAAAATAAAGTCAAAACGGGAGAAGGTGACATTAAATAAGTGTATTTTTTATATTTCTGTTGGAAGCGAAAAGAGACTAAATTTTGGAATGTCTGCTGACTTTCAATTAAATATACCTTAAATACTGCCATCAATACGGATTTTATACCATCAAATCTTGCCATACAATTTATTAGAAATAAAGCAGCCTATAAGTCACCTCTCATATCAGCTATTTTGGAAAGACTCGTGTAAACAATTTTAACTATTATGTGTTTTAAATACTACTATTTTGTCGAAAAATTATTAATATTGAACAGTATATTTATAGCTAATCAAACTTATAAATTTAACGTCTTATTAAATGCTATAATGTTCTCGATTTTGGGCATATATTTTGTAAATGAACTATAAATGTTAAAATAATGGGTAGTCTCTATATGTGGTAAGCGGGTAAGGCATCATTCACGAGAATTTTTTTGAATTTATTCTTTGATGGACTTCATGAACATGTTCCGAGTAAACTGCACGTGACGCGATTCCCACTGGTTTATGAAGTAGAAGTTACTTATGTGGATCGTGGTGCACGGTCTATCTTTGCGAAGTCAGGAAGGAAGTATGCAGATAGTGCATTTATTCGTTTAAAACTCCTATGATGAAGTGGTAGTAATGGATGAGTTGGGGCGATGTTCGACTGTGCAGGGATGGTTGATGATTATGATGATGGTCTACGTCATAGATGTAAGTAAGGGGAGATCTAAGCAATGAGGGTAATCTGGCAAAAGAATGGAGAGAAGCTTTGGTGTGATTTCTGAAGGAAAAGGGAATCTCTGTGTGTGGCACTGTAATTTGAGGGGAGTGTGTCAATAGATTTATTGAGAAGAATGGTAAGAACGTTCTATTTTATGCTGCCAATGGACTCGGTCAAAATGGATTCACAGGTTCTTTGTTACTTGGTGCATGTGGAAATACACAAACACGCTATAAAAACTATGCACTGTTAAACGAAAGCTCGTTTCTTTGATGAATTTGTACAATGAAGCATCGTGGGGGACGATGGAGCGGTAAACCTGTAAACTTTACACGGGAGATTCCTGGTTCGAAACTCGTCCAGTCAGCATCAATCCTGAATCCCCTTTGATGCTTTTTTCTCAGTATCACCGTGAACTGATCGCGTGGAAAATGAAGTATTACGAGTATGAAGGATCAAGGAGGAAAGGACCATCGTACATACATTAAAACGATGGAAGGCTAACTGGATTGGTCACATCTTGGGCAAGGACTACCGTCTAAAACACGTTACTGAGGAAAGATAGGTGGATTAGAAAATGAGCAAGAAGAGAGAAGCAGTTACTGGATGAACTTAAGGAAAAGAGAAAATACTGGGACTTGAAAGAGGAAGAAGTATCTCGTACTGTGTGAAAAAACTCACTTTGGAAGAGGCTAGATTTGTCGTAATGGATAGTAAGTGGTGATGGTGACCACCATAAAAATGCTGGGATAACATCTCGATTAGGCCACGACCCATTCATACCAAATTCTTTCCAGGTCATCATCATAGGTCATTTTACCATTCAGAACTGTATATTACGAATTGCTCTCAGAATCATGAAACAGTCCACAAAACAGTCACAGCTGAAGCGATACAAGAAGATATGATTTCACGACTTAATAAGTCTTCTGTGTGTGTGTGTGTGTGTGTGTGTGTGTGTGTGTGTGTTTGTGTGTGTGTGCGCGCGCGCGCGCGCGCGTGCGAAACTTTATGTAAAAGCCCAGACTTCAGATGCTTAAGGCACATACATTAACTACTAAATTATTTAAATACTGGTAACAATGGTTAATGCAATACTCCACATTGTACAGTGCCTTTGATATGATTGATTTGTCTTGCATGCGAAGACGTGGCATAAGTTTCCTTTCTTTGCTTGCTCTGCCAACTGGCTGTCAGTCTACTGTAGATTGTTTTACTGGCTAGCTTTTAGGCCTGAAGATTCATGACGGCTTTCAGACACGAACACACGATGCTTTGAATCCTAAATTATGGTCCATGTGGTGCCCGATTACCAAACGAAACTAATTATAGTTAATACTTTAAGGAACAAATTGCATGCGAAAATAGTTAACAATTTTTAACACTGCAAACCCTTGTTACAGAGACTTCCACTGTAGGGAAATAGCAGCTGTTTGTTCATTTAACCGTAATAAAATCATAAATATATTCTGTGGTCAAAACACAGGAAATTTTAAAGTTAAAGTTGCACATATATTTACAGCTGAACTTTAAACGATTAACTCGTGTTTCAGCAAGATTAAATCGTACAGCAGAAGATGGAAGTTATGATTCCATTGATTCAGGTTTTATTTATGTCAATGTGTGTCATAAAGCCAGGCAAAAATACAAATAGTTGTGGTATTACTAGACTAACAAAGTATCTTACTATCAAAGGGGTAACCTCTTAATATCTCTGCATTGTTAAAACATTCCCTTTGAACCGTGGAGTGCTAATATTTTGTGTAAAATTAAACATTTGACGGTGAGTAAACCAAAACCAAAATTTCCATTCGTAGTCAAATATAAAGGGATAATAATATAGTCTTATACAGGTATCTTAAACATAAAATATGGAATACAACATATGGTGGTCTTTGAGATTACGTATAGGCACAAACTGAGGTAGACATGGAGAAGAAGTAACAGGTAAAATTACGTTTATTAGCCGCAAGGGAAGAAATCTGGAGCGATAAAAAGACACAGATGACAGAATGGAAGTATACTGTAATTTGTCGTAAAGAAATGCTGTGTAACTTTGAGATGTGAGCAGTACTACATCGAAATCAAAAGGCGGGTTTTTCTTATGATTGTAATGAACATTGTTTCTTTTTGAACAGGGGATCTCTTAATAAGCTGGGAGTTTCACTTATCAAAGGAACGTCACACACCGTGAAATTGTTTGATTTTGTAATTTTTTGTTAATGACATAAACAAGCATACTGCGAAATACATATATTCCTTGGAAAGTTGGAAAATATCTATACAGTAAATGAATTTCTTATTTTTATGACGCTAACCGATCTGTATAATATTTAAGAAATCTGTATATTTGGCGTTATCGTGTGCCACTTCACTTCCATTCATGTGAACATTATATAGTGTCTTATATCCTTACGATTCTTTTGGAAACTCCTTAAATATCTCAAACAATTTATTGTTTTATATTTTCCGGACAAAGTTTCGTATTTATTGCTACTCTATCCTTGCTTCTTACAAATTTGCTCATTTAATCTTTCTTTGTTGAATCGCCCTGCAATATATATTCGTTGGAGAGTACAGATTATTAAATTATTTTCTGTATAAACGAATACATTCTCTCTCCTTCGGTTTCTTAAATCCAAATATAGAGCCTTCCTCAGCACTTTGTTCTCCAGCATTCTCAATTTTCTTCTTTCGTAGGTCGGAGACCATTTTTCTTTTAATCTTATTAACAGTTTTAAAAACTTCACTGCATTTGTTACAGACAGAAATTAGTCAGACCTACAATAAGTTTCCATGCACTATATTTGCAAAGAAATGAAGAGGCCTATGCGAGGTGCTGCGTTGTTTGTAATGAAACAGCGGAATTGATTCACCGAATTCTCAAAGGAGACAGACACGTAGAGAGAAACTCAGAAGAAAACACTGGAAAGCTCTCAGAAACAATTTCCGAATATAAGAGAATGTTTCACCTACAGTACACATATAAGGAACTTCTTTTAATATTCATGTCAAACAAACATGAAATTATTTTATGAAGTGTCTTCGTAGTCATTTGTATATGCGTGTATTTCCTAATATATATATATATATATATATATATATGTGTGTGTGTGTGTGTGTGTGTGTGTGTGTATTTAAAATTGTTTATAATGTTTTGCTGTTCTGTGTTTAAAAGTATTTTATTCGGCCGAATGCATATCTTCAGTGATTTTTCATATTTTAAAAAGAAATCATGTCGTCATAAAGTTATAAAACATAATTTCGAGTTACAACACATACGACACCATAATATCGTTGCCGTGTTGTCACGACTGTTGTTGTCAACCGCTGAATGACCCTTTCAACTATTTTCCCAATTCTTTTCAGGCAAGTAGCGAGTGAATACCTTCAAATGAGTCACGAATTCATCCTGACCAATTCTCACTTTAAAGAAAAGGCTTTCTAAATTTCGCAATCTATTCACTATAAGTTTATGTGGCCGAAAATATGACTTTAAGTAAGCAAATTCTTATCAGCTGACACCAATTATTTCACCAACTAAGTACACAGTCTTAATTAGCATAAAACATTACATGTGCTTCTTCAGCATATTTCTGTACATGTGTAACATCATCTGAGAGAAAACAATGCCAGTGCTGAAAAACCAAATGCTACTGCGACGTTTTTAAGAACTGGCACTGTGTTCGCCCTGAAGACGTACCGAAACTTGTTGGAGAAAAATAAAAAAATCTTAATTGTCTTTTGTATCGACCAAAAAAAAAAAATTACAAAATTACAAAGCGAGTCAGACGTAGACAAGTTTCTTACAAATATATTCTGTACAGTTTGTGTTCTTTTATTTTCTATCACTCCTTCTTGATAATAAATAAGAAATGCACAACTAGATGACAGCTGTTCTATTATCATCAACTAAAATTATCGTATAAAGTCAATGGCGTGATATTTTCTTATAAACACTTCAGTATATTGCCAATATTTGGGCATACTTGATTTCCATTCAGTGTGATTACTATAAAAAAATAGCAAGTAGTAGTCCTTTGGAGTGTACGTGGGCCTTAGTGAGCCAGCAAACATCTCGTCGCCCGCTTTCAGATACATAAAGGAGAACATAACAGGACCCGCAATGCACGAGGGTGAGTCAAATGAAGACCTTAAATATTTTTTTATCTTGTAATTTATCGAACACGTAAGGTACACAATGACCTCATTTTTCTACGTAGTCTACATTGCGTTCCATACAAGTGTTCCAGGGCTTCGGAAGTGCATGGATACCTCCAGGAAAAAAGGCTTTTGACTGAGAGTGCAGCCACTCGTGCACCGTCTGCTGCACCTCTTCGTCGGACCTAAAAGACTTGCCTCCCACCGCTTCTTTGAGTGGTCCAAAGACGTGAAAATCGGGGCGAGGTCTGGCGAGTACGGCGGATGTGGAGGACACTCGAAGGGCAGATCTTGGATTGTTGCAACAGTTGAACGGGCAGTATCGGGCCGAGCATTGTCATGTTGCAACAAAACACCTGTACACAGAAGTCCATGTCGTGTGGACTTAATGGCAGGACGCAGGAGATCTGCATACGTTGCACTGGTCACATTGTTCCCCCTGGGCATGTAGTGCTCCAAAGTTACTCCTCGTTCATCCCAAATAGAGTCAGCACGACCTTTCACGCAGATGGTTGTGTGCGGATTTTTTTTCGGTTTTGGTGAGGAGGTATGGCGCCATTCCTTGCTCACTTTCTTGGTTTCCGGCTGGTGATAGTGGACCCAGGTTTCATCTCCAGTAACAATTCTTCCTAGAAAGCCATCACCTTCTGCTTCAAAGCGTTTCAAAAGTTCCTGGCAGGCATCAACACGTC
>JGI20166J26741_11374448_pt1 | contig 13887 bp, 7 predicted proteins | sample TergutCu122P5_FD_26741 | JGI IMG/M metagenome (IMG submission 26741)
GGCGCATTCAGTAACATGACACCCCACGCAAGGACGGACATAGATTACGGCCAGCTGACACATATAGTGCGTGCAACCTCAAGATGTCCACACTTTTCTCGTGCCATTATCTCCGTAACCATTCAACTTTGGACATAGGTGTTTGGGGTTGTATCGGTATATTTTAACATAAGGAACACTCTCCTGAAGTAGTGGCCTTAACTCATGGGACACCCTGTATATATGAAGGGCATTAAGAAATGATTTAGACAGGGCCTGCTGTTTCAGTAACTAACAAGCTGTGAAATCATTCAAAATCATCAGGTGGGGTTGTCTTTAGTACATCATTCATTCATTCAGTAATCTGCCTGACAACAGGTCCCACACCTCTTCCAAAACGGTTCCTCCACATAGTGCGATCTAGAGCTGCCTCCCTCAAATGAGAGTCCTTAAGGATCTGCTGCCCAAAGCATCCAAGTTTCAGAACCATACAAAACCATGCTCCAAATGTAGCATTTTACTAGTTTCTTCCTCAAATTTAAGTCCAGTGTGCTGGTAAAAGATTCTTCTTCTTGTTCAATGCAGCTTTTGCCATGGCAGTCCTGGATTTAATTTCACAAGCACATCTTCCATTGTTTGTTAACATGGTACCCAAATATTTAAAACATTCCACATTCTCCAGTTGTTTGTGGCCTATCATAATTGTTACTGGAGATGGTTGTCTTGAAATTCTCATTACTTTTGTTTTTTCCACATTCATTCCCATGCCATAGCATCTTCCAGTTTCAATTAGTTTATCAGTCATGCCCTGTAGAACAGTTTCTTCCTTAACCATTAGCACAAGGTCATCTGCATATTTCACAGTTTGAAATTTGCCCTCCAATGTTGAAGTCTCCAAGCCCATCCAGAGCTTCGTTGGTGAGGCATTCGCCATACAAGTTGAACAGAATTGGTAACAAACAGCATCCTTGTCGAACTCCTCTTCCAATCTGCACACTTCCTGTCTCCCCTCGGTCCAGTCGTACTTTAACTGTCTGGTCCATGTACAATTTGCTAATCAGTCTTCTTTCACGCCAATCGATACCAGTTCTCTTTAGGATCTGCGTTGATTTGGTCCAGTTTACGCGGTCAAATGCCTTCTGCCAGTCTATGAAGCAACACACCGTCCATCTATCTGTCTCCAAAGTTCATTCTGATATTATTCTTATCATCCCAATTGCATCCCTGGTTCCTTTTCCTCTTCTAAATCCAAACTGATCTTCTCCAAGTACATCCTCAATTTTCCTTTCAGTCTTTCTTCTAAGTATCTTTGCTGTTATCATCATGGTACTATCAAATGGCCTTAGTGATGCATGCCTGTAAAAAACTGCTACATTGTTACCAAGACTTGTGGTCAAAGTGCATGAACAAGGGTCACAAATGGAAAGCAGTTATCGTGAGCACAGATGGACCACATGGTTCCCTTGGAAGGAAGGCATTAAACTGTCAGATATTCATTGTCAGTTATCTGCAATTTGTGGAGAGAAAGCGCCTGTACCCAGCACTGTTAAACTGGGTACAGATCTTCAACAGTGGCAAGAAACCACACAGGCAGTTGTCCATGAGATGTATTGCAAAACCCCTAAAGAATGGTTCCATGAGGCCATCCTGAAGCTCCCAAGAAGATGGCAGCAATGAAGCACCTAAGTGGGGACAATGTTGAGCTAGCAGTTGTGTAGTATTTGGGCTAAAGATAATAAAATTGCTGCACATGAGTTGAGTACAAATCATTCCCACTTGTCCCTTGTAATATTGAATATCAAGAATAAAGCAGATCCCTAAGTTGTATGGTTATATATTTTACAGTCATGCTAGCATGTGTATATCATTTGAAACTGTATGGAAAATAGGCATTTTCCCCAGAATTTGTCTTAGATGAGGTGTTGTTTTTTTGTTGCATGCATTATAATTCAGTCAAAATGCAAGTCACTCAATAATGTCACTGTCTATCACTCAGTTTTTGACATGTGCATAATTGTGCTGTGCTGTGACATAAGGGGGAGGCATGGCTGAATAGAATTGTTGAAGTTCAGACTACTCAATTTAGTTTAGCTTACAACTTCTAACATTTGATATCATTATACATTATATGTTCTCTCTCTTAGGTGTTGCTGAACAAAATGTGAAGTTATAGCTGTTGCATTGTGGCAGCAACAAATTGCAGTTTGCTATTTATTCAGAGATCAGGTACTGTAATTTTACAACAAAAATGGTGCATTAATTGGATACCAAGATAAATGTTGTTGAAGTTAGTGTGAGACACATAAAATTTTTAAGCAACCTAACGATAACTATGCTATTGTAGATTCCGTTGTGATTATTCAGTCTTCATTTTTCTTTGCCTTTATACTGTAAACCCAGATTACACAGTGATTTTTGAGCAACTGAACCCAGACTTTCCTTCTTTTAATTGTACCAAACATATTAAAATTAAAACCTTTTGTTACAGCATGTTTTCTTTATAGTACTCACTAGTGAAGACGTCCATTATAGTGCAGTTGGTATAACACCTCGCTGTGGCTAGATGGTTCAGCATTCAATTCCCATTTCCTGTACCCGTCCAGACCAGCCCTGAGACTCAGCCTCGTCAGTAGGAACCAGGTCTTTTTTCTGGGGGCTAAGTGGCCAGTGCATGGTACTGACCACCCACCCCCATCTAGCACCAAGGTTAAAGAACAGTTAGAGCTATACCTCTAACCTCCTCTGTGCCTTCATGGCCTGTTTAAGGGTGAAATTTTCTCCATGGTAAAATCCGAAGGTGCCTCTGTGTTGGATTAAATGTCATATGTTTAAAATATATGGAGGGGTGAAGGTACTCTTCCATGTTCTTAACCTTGGTACTAAGATGTGAGTGGTCAGCTCATACTCTGAACACATCACTCACAAGGGAAGAGCCTCTGTACCTCTGAGTGGGCAACAGAACTCACCTGAACATAGTGGCAAAAATTTAACCGCCATCTTTCAACTGATGAATAGCATGCTAATACAGGGTATTAAAATGTTATATATTAATAGAGCTAAAAATATGCAACTTTTGATAAGACAATTCATTTGTAAAATGTCAGTAAATCAGCTCACAACTCCACAAAGCTTGTATTTTCTTTTGGTTTGATATCAGTAATTAAACCTTTCCTTCCGTGTGTCCTGCACTCGGGACAGGGATTTAAATCTCAGTATGCACATGTTTAAGATGCAGAACAGCAGTTCTGAAATGCTGTAAAAGCTTTCACTGTCCAAACCATGAAGAGAGGGGAGTAAAGGTATAGCTCCACTCATTCTTAACTCTGCAGTATATGGAGTTGAGTGGTCAGCTTCACACTCAGGCCACCATATTCCTAGGAAGAATCCAAGTGCCTGTTGAATGGGAGATGCGGGCACCCCAGAGCCAGTATGAATGCTTTAGCAATGCTGTAATCTTTATTTTACATCAGTCTGCATTCTGGCATGTGTTTTACTTCTGATAGCTAAAGTATGGAGGTGCTGAATACAAGCAAACAGGGCTTCTGGGATAAATTTCCTTTCAGTAAACAAAAGAACGCATGTTTGGCTTTCTTTCAAAGAGCAAGCCCAACTGACAATGTGTAAACAGCAGCTTTCTTGTGGCGTGTACCATGGTGTATTAAAAAAAGAAGGCATCACATGTACACTGCCAAGAAAATAAACTGTGTTGCAACACACAAGGTATGCAGTGTTTGTAAGCTTTATAAAAGCAAAGGCTTGTCTTACATCATCTGCTCTGTGTGTGTGCGTGCGTGCGTGCGTGCGTGTGTGTGTGCGCGCGCGCGTGCGTGCGTGCGCATGAATAAATGACCAGTGCAATAACTGATTTTGCATTACAAGGAACTAAAAACCATGTTTTTTGTCCTCATAAATTCATCATTAAAATTATTAATTGGTGTTTTTAAATGACATTTGTCTTACGTTTCACAATAAGGAAACAGTAGGTACTTTGTGCAGTGCATAGTCACCAATTATTTTTTAATTGTAAGAATATCTGTGTGATTTCTGCATATTTTCACTGTCCATTTACACCTGTCTTGCAGTGAGTTCAGCTTCATGCAGCTTCCCTAGCCAAGATGGGAAAGAAAGATCATGTCATCTCATAGCACAGCCAGCAGGCTTTGTATATCCAGTGTCAATCACAGAAAAATTGGCAAATTTGCGCATCAAAGCCGAAACATAAATAAAATATATTAAGAAAATAGGCAAGTTCAAAACTTTGTTACGAGGATATTCATGGCACTTCCGAGACATTCTGCAAAATGTTTTATTTCCCATAAAATGCATGCCACTGGATAATTTTATCACTTTGGCTTAAGCAATATTCACATTTTTCTTACATGATACATTAAATTTAAATGCCTCTGCATGAGAAAATGTTAGGCAACAGAACTGACTAGTTCCATTTTTATCACGTAAGATATTCATTAGTGAACCATTGAATGTTGGCATTTGAAATTTTGTATAGAGGTGAAAGATAAGAATACATAAAAATACTGTGTAAAGCATATTAGTATGTTAACAGTTGAAAACATTTCAGGAGGGTGAAATATTTTGAGCCTGATCTTTCAGTTTTCTTAAGGTACTAACACTGATAGCTGAAATTATGCACAGCAATGGACTCCTGTTTTGTATGCCTGTTAATTAATAAATTTGCTAGTTTCACGATCTGGACTGAAGCTGTTGGAGGAAAGTAGATGTTGTAACTGCTGAGAAGACCTCTTGTTTGTGTACAGCACTTGTAACATAGTTGTAAACCCCACACATTCTCATATTATTATAGTGTTTAGTGTCATCATTAATAATCATCATCATCCTCCTCCTCCATGGATTAGGTCACTTGACCTTTTCCAGCATCAACGCATTGCCATCGTTTCCTGGGGCATCCAGGATCTCTTCTTTCTCTAGGTTTGTAGTTGAGGGCGTGTTTCAGAAGTCTGGTGTTGTCCATTCTTTCGAGATGGTTCATCCAGTTTTGTTTGTATTTGGATTTCACGTCCTGTATTCTAGAGATCTGCAGTTCTTTTCATATGACTTCGCTTCTTATTTTGTGTAGTCTTGTATATCCTTTGACACTTCTTAGAAAGCGCATCTCTGCAGCTTCTAGGCGAGTCATGTCTCGTTTTGTGGTTACCCATGTTTCGCTGCCGTAGAGTAGGGTTCGGAGAGCAGCAACATGGCACGACATGCCACGTTAGTCTGGCTACATCTTTGTAAAATTTCACTTGGGTGTCTGTTCAGGTTTTCTTTACATGTTTTCTAATAGTGCCGCATATTCTTTGGAATCTGTTTATTTTTTTGTCAAAGTCTGGTTCACCGTCTAAACTAATAAACCCAAATAATTAAATTGTTTAACTTGTTCTAATATTGATCCATCTATTTCTGTTTTGGAATGCACTAAGTGTTTTCTCAGTAGTAATGAACCTTTAAATAACCAGCTTAGTATATGTATTTTTTGCATGGTTTATGAATATTATTATTTCAACAAAAAAAATAAAAGTATGAAATAAATGGCATTTTGTGGAGAATAAAATGTAGATTATGCAGTGTTTCATAAAAATGCATTAAATTTCCTTGTTGCATAACTATATAAAATGAATTTCTAGGAGTGTTTTTTAATGTCCAGGCACATAAAGGTTAATCTCTCCATTTGTCATAATTTGCAAAATGTTTTATTGCATAATTATGTTTAAAATTTGAGAAATAGTTGTTTTGAAATTTATACCATTTGCATCCACTGTCTTGAGATATGTATGTTCCACATATTTAGGTCTTACTTGGAGCATTTCTCATGTGACTTGTGTTTAGCAATTCTGCCCTTTTTAAGAAGTGTCAACAGAACTCCTGTGTGTTTACCTCTGCAAGTTTAGTACCTGATTTTTTATGACTGGGATGACATCAACAACTCTTCCACATACATAAAACCTGCAGTTTTGGAAGCAGAATATGGTACATGGTGCTAGAAGTGGGGGGTAATAATCATTTAGTTTCTGTCTACAAATTCCAATACAGACAAAGCAGAATGAGCAGTAATTCCAGGGAGGGAAGGTATTTGCAGATTGCCATTTCTCAGGATGTTTTTGCCATGTCTTCCCATTGATGCTGCAAAACATTGGTGGACATTTGTTGAGTCACAGTTTGTTGATAGCATTCTTGCTTCATATTTGTTTATATTTGGCATATTACAGGTTCAAGTCTTACCTTGTGAGTCCAGCTATCCTGATAAGAATTTTTATCATTTTTCTCAGTCCCTTCAGGTATATTCCAGGGTAGTATCTCAAAAGAGGCCATGACTGCCTCCTACCATATCTTTTCTAATTCATTTTTCACTATCATCCTGTTATTTGATGCTATATAATGTGTTACTAAAAGCATCTTTAAATTAAATATGAATAGATTCACAGTTGCCTCTAGAGGATGACTTTCTGATGCACAGTACCACTGATTTCAAAACCCAGTGGTCCAAGCATTCTGTTTCTTTTATAAAAGTCATGCTGCTTTCCAACTCTGAAAACCAAATGTTGGAGTTACGCTCATTCTTACCTGTCTAAGAATAAGTTTTAGCATTATTGTAGGGTGCCACTGTTATTTTTCATTCAGACAGAAGTTCTTCAACATGTGCTGTTCTTTGGAGTCGTTAATTTTTTCAAGAAAAACAGAAATGTCATAGTAGGTCACTACTGTATAGCACATACTGTAAAGTTGAAACAGATAAATCATTCACCAGATTGTTTTCAGCCATCATCTAGCCAAGAAACTCTGTATTAACTGTCATAGTGCCATCTTCAAACTAGTTTGGAAAGTTTATTTTTTACAACAGCTCATGTTTTGCTTTCCCCAAGTCCACCATATTTCTGTACAATTATATTTCACCTTCAGATTCACTGATACATGCTGAAGACAGGAATCAGTCTATAGTTAATTTACTGTCAGAAGAGTAAGTTATGAAATAAAATATTACAATGAATCAGTTGTAATGCTTCAACATCCATCTTCCAGAGCCAATTTATTATCTCTTACCTTGTTCCCTCTTGTATCTTGTAGTGGTAGTGATGGTGATGGTGGTGGTGGTGGTGGTAGTAGTAGTAGTAGTAAGATAAAGCAATCCCTTTACAGGCCCATAGGGTTCCAGGATGTTGAGACTCCCAGATGTCTAGACATTTGGCACATGAAGGTGGTAGGGTTGTCAGCCCCACACACCAGTTGCGTTTTCCCCCCGGGAAATATTCCTGTTAGAGGCTTGAGTCAACCCCAGAGCCATAGTGCAGCCAGAAGGATTATGTTGATAAAAAAAATCCAATGACACCATCGAGAATTGAACCTGCAACCTTGTAGTGCAGTGCCTCAACCAACTATGGCACAATGTGCCCCTAGTAGTAGTAGTGAGGGGAGGTAAAGGGAAGGGTAAAGATGTCCTGTGTGCACCATGAAGGCATGTAGGGTGAGTATATCTATAGCTCCACATATTCCTAACCTTGGGGGAGATAAGTGATATCACTGTGTGGCAGAAGGGTGAATGTACAGGACTGATGTAGAAACTGAACTGCCACAAAGACAGTACCCACTCTGTGGCATGGGATGTGTATCTACATTTAGATTACATGACTATGAATGGAGGAGAGGCAGTCACACATGTGAGGAACAATTCCTTCAGTTGAGAGGAATTTGATAGTTTTAACATTTAATGAGCTCAAAAAATACAATGACATTGAGGTTACATCACACAGTCTAGATATTTCTATGAGGTTACACCATACAGTCCAGATATTTCTGTGAGGTTATATCACACATTCTGTATATTTCCATGATGTCACATCACAGTCTACACATTTCTATAGACCTGGCATGAAGTATGCTATATTATCAAGAATTCTGTTGAGTAATTCCTGTGGACAGCCATTGGTTTCAGGCACTTGCTGAGTTAAGCACAATAAAGGGCCCAGGGCACACAGCAGTGAATCCAGCAATACAGACAAGCTTCCTGACACTGCAATTTGACCCTACAAATTAAGAAGGCACATTACAAAGGCAATATTACAGGTTTTGGTGGCTTAATGTGCATGTACATACACAGAAGACACTGGATGAAAAAGATTAAATCCATTGGCTTCTATCAGGGCCAGACTAGGGGCAGGCCAGCCAGGCAGCTGCCTGGGGTACCAACCTAGAAGGGACACTACAATGTCACTGGAATAATCAGAAATATGGTGCTAGCAAACTGAGGTTTCCACTCACAAATGAATTTCTCTCAAAATTATCCACAATTTGGGCATGTGCTCTCAAGAGGTTTCACCAAACCTGTACTAAGATGAACATCAGTTTTAAGAGGCACAAAATTAATAGCCTGCCTGGGGCACCATATTATTAGCCTGCCCTGGATGTCCACATGTTGCAGGCTGGCCCTGGCTATTGTTTATAATAAAGTATGACAAGTATTTACTAAAAAATAAGTTATACTATATTTTCAGGAGTAAGGCAACTGGGAGGCAGAGAGAAGAGAACAACTCCTGAATGTATCCATGAAATATGCTGATATGAAGTATGGTATGTCCCATACTTAAGCAGATGTCATCTTGAAAAATCTACATTGTTCAATGGAAATGATGGGACAGTTCCATAACACAGTATTTCATTATATGTTCTTTTAAGAACTGTGAATATGCACAGATTTGTGCCTTTGTTGTTGATCAGTATTTAAAATATGTATGGATAATATGAACTACAAGATTGTGTTCATGTACAGCCAGCATTCAAGGATGTATAGAACTGGCACATACAATTTTATGACCATATCTAATGGCCACTCTACATACCCACTGTTGTTACAGGGTCCAACGAGAAGGCTATATTCTACTGTCTGAGGTATATCTTTTGTACAAGGAGTCTCTCAAATGAGACACATAATTGGGAAAACAATGGTAAAGATCTGTAAATCCCAGCTCCACTAAATTTGCTGACTTTGTGATGATAAAAAATGATTATTGCTGGACAGAGCTACAATGTAATTAACCCTCTGATGCATAACAACAACTTCAGCCAATGCACAGGATGATGCTGAGAAAAGGGAATTCTACTAAAGTTGCTGGCACATTCCAGTCTTGTGGAGTACACTGGGCAGTTAATTCTGGTGCTAAAGGTTCAATGACATAAAGGGACTCAGAGGTAGTTTAGAACCAGCCAGAGGGTCTCATGCTGTGCTCCTGAGAATTGAAAATTCTAAGGCAATTGGCACATCTATGCACAAACCACAAAAGTGGATCTGAGTATTCTAGACACATAAGTGACCGTGGGCAACTTAGGTAGGAGTAATATATGTGGGACTGCTGAAACCCAAAGCATCAAAATATACCCAACCTGAACCTGCAGATCATTACTTAATGAATCCACTCCTTATCCCAACATGCAGATCAATTACTTTCCTAATCCCAACTTGCAGGTCAGTTACATTCTTAATCTCAACCTGCAGAACTTACTTAATCAACCCATTCCTTTCATAACCAACAGATCAGTTACTTAATGAACCCACTCCTAATCCCAGCCAGCAGATCAGTTACTTATTACACCAGTTCCTCATTCCATCAACACAACTCTGAAAAGTCACTGACCCAGCAATGAAGTGGACTCAGCTTGTGCCTGATTTTGGTAAGGCAGGGATCCCTGTTATAAATGAAGCTTCTTTCTGTTCTTTTTATAAATGAAACTATTCTGATATCATAATTACAGTTCTGTAGCATTGTTCAAGCTCCACTTACTTCATGTTCCTTCAGCCTCTCACCAATAATAGAGAGGGATTCTCCAAGAAGCTTGAGGTGAGCTGCCACATCAACTGGTTGTGTTCCAATAACTTTGTACAATCCTGGACCAACTACAGGTTCTGTTACCAAACCTGCCTTTCCAGGTCTGAAACAAGCAAATGCATTTTAGGTTGGCACTTTCCTATATGTATAAATCAAATCATCAATAACAGCATGTATGCCATACTTGGAATCAGTTGGAGTGTGTGGAGAAACGGTGACATTTCCACCTGACGGTGTGGTCAACTGCAGAACAGTTTGCTGCTGTTGCTGTACTGTGCCCGTTACTTGTCGACTTGCAGCACCTCCACTTGCGTGCTGTTGCTGAGTCCTTCCTCCAAGTTTGTTAATAAATTTAGATTTGGAAGGAGGGTTCTTGTACTTTCCTGATTCTGTGTTTAGCATACTTGCAAGATTACTGCCTGGAGGCCCTTTCACTGCAAGGCGTTTGGCTCGTCTTTTCCAATTCTGAAAACAGTATTTTTTAACTTCTTGCTTACATGAAACTGAGAAATGTTGATACAATGAGGAGAATGATTAATTATTTGGTATGTGGAAATGAAGTGAACAATGCAAAAGAATAAAATTCTTACAATGTAAGGAAATTGAGATCTTTAGAAACACTGATAAGGAAATGGTTCATGAGTATTTTACAGTATTGCCATTTTTCAGTTCCAAATTATTGTCTAATGAAACATTTAATTCAAAGTTTGCATGCTGTTATGTATATGTATGTTCTTTTGAAGACATACAAAGACAATTATGGCACCATTCAGAAATGGTGTAGTGCTCTATAACAAGGCAGTGACAAAAGGAATGGAACAGAAAGTACTAAATTGGGTCTTCACTGTTCTGGGACATTGCACAGCACAGGTTGGTAGTTGGTAACCAATTACCATCCTATGCAGTTCAACATTCCAGAAGAGCAAATACCTCAATTACACCGCAGCAGAAGCCTTAATCTCACACAGGTCCAATTAACTACAATGATATACACATGTAAGGCTTTCCTTTGGCACAGCAGGTTCAAACAAAAGGTAAACCTTAAATAAACAGAGAAGCTTGTTGAGAGTCTTATCAAATTGTGGAATACTGTATATCTTAATGGTTCCCAGTTAGGGGAATTCTTTCAGAAATACTAAAGAAAATGGGTGAGAAATTGCTAGTACACAAAAAGGTTGATGAATATGTGACATGACCAAAATCCATAACAAAGAATAAATAATTTGAAAATGCACCACTCACCTTGAATACCTCACAGCCAATTTAGAAATACAGCTCTTCATGTTATCTGTTGTACATAAAATATTACTAATGTTAAGACTTGTTTTCATGTCTCTCAGTATTAAATGTTTTTCTAATAACAGCATAGTGACTGAAGATGTTCTGCATCAAGCTGTGATAGCTCAGTATGACTATGGGCTGACTGACCAGGATTTGATTCCCACCATGGACAGGATATCCCCCCTCCCCTCCACTTTGTCCAGACCAGCCCTGGAACCTGCAAAGCTTCCTTTCCAAGCTACAGGCTGCACAAGCAATTAATCATGGTCTGATTCCTGTCACGAGCAAAGTGTCCAGCCTAGCTCTCAGGTCCACCCAGCCTCCTATTCAATGGGTACTGGGGGCCCCTGGGGTTAAAGTGGCCAGAACATGAGGTTGACCACTCACTAACATGTAATGCTATGGTTAAGAATAAGGAGCAGTACTGTCGCTCTTCCATGTACCTTCTTGGCATGTGCAGGGGAACTTTACCTTCATCTATAATACAGGACCCTGCCTGGGCCTAAAATGAAAGGAGCCACGATCAAGAATCTAACATACACCTCAACTGCCCCTTACATAACTGTTGCATGGTGCTTAACTCAGCAGTGTGAGAGCTGTGTTGGAAGCACAAGATATTAATTCTTACAGCATGTACTCTAGTTCATAACTTTACATTATGTGTAAGAAAACTGAATGTGGAAGACACTGGGGGTGGCGGATCATTTTCTTTGCTTCCATATTTCCAGTGTATGTCTTGCATGCCACACAGGGTGTACATGTGTGCTGATGATTTGCATATCTGAACTATGAAATGTTTAGTTTTAATAGTCTGGAGCAATGATATGTGATTGTGCTGTTTACAGGTGGTCACATTAACTGTTCAAACACCACTTTTTCCACAATCAAAAATTTGCAGACAATGTAAAGTAGCAACTTGATATATCAGAATATTATGGGATCTGTGTAATTGTAGTGAAATTTCTGAATACAGTCTTGAATATGTGCAAGGGCAGATACATGCATGGACTTACATATTTTTCATTTGTTGGTACAGTTGCCCAGAGTTCTCCCAAACGTTTACTCATAGTTGCAAAATCTGCAAAACACAGAACATGATTTATATAACTAATATGCTTCTGAATAACTGTCTTATAAATATGTCTACATAGTTACACACTTTTACTTAGTCTTCATTATAAACACAGAGACGCTATCTGACACACATAATTATAAAGCATATTTACATGTGCAAAGTTTGTTTCAACATGTATTTAATGCCACAGTGGTGGATTCTAAGGATGAGTGTTGCCAATTTCATAATGAGATGACACTTGGTGTGAATAAGAACACACATTAACCTAATGATATTCTGGTTCAGTCACAACTTGCAGCTAAGGAAACAAAGTTGTATTGTTTTTAAACAACATTTGTTGTGTCCACCACACAGTACACAGTGAAAAATCAACTTGCGGCAGAAATGGAATGTTCATAATAGGCAGTGACTGCTGTGCTCAAGTGAAAGACTTTTTTTCTGAAAGTAATTAACAGCTTTAGAACATAAGTATGTTGTCCTTTATGACAGTTTCTTCACATATTCAGTTACAGTAGTGATAGTTTCATGTGTACAGTGGCACAATATACAATAATTTCTCAAGTACTCTGGCAGTGACTTTCCAAGATGCTTTTATACTCTGTGTTGGTTGAAGTCATCATACTTGGACAATTATGGAGATGTTACGGATGTACAAATGACAGTTTAATGTGTGTGTGTTTAGAGTATGTGAGTATGTATAGTTGGAATTGGTGTGATGGACCTGGACTTTAATAGTTTTAAACTACATGATGGCACAACATTGCAGGAATGTTTGGTTTACATATCTTCAGTGTTCAGTAGGATGTGCAGGCATGCTGGTCCACTGAAGTACATTACGTTAACATACCCATGTCTGGATTCACACGCAGAATTTCCTGACGTATCTCTTTTGCCCATAACATGTAGGCTGTAAAACGAGTTTTCTGAAATCAGAAATGGTTATGGTGAACATCGGAGATCATTAAGGTATGATTACTGCATACACTGATATATTAGTGTTGTAAAGTGTGCTACTGTAACAGATTATGATGTTTCTAATCTATTTTTTGGCATTTAACTGGCAGATGGGCTTCTACATGAAGCTTCAGATATTTGTTTCCAAAAGTATGTTCTACTGTCATGTTGAACTTTAAAAAACTTACACTCACATATTTCAGTCTTACATTTATCATGCACTTAGAAATTCTAGTATTGTCAAATCTTTTCAATTTCAACATGTCTTACTCTCCAGGGGTTCTCAAAAATATGTGCAATATCATCTTATCTTTGAACGGTGAACAAAAGAGAAGAATCAAAGAAAAAAAGTGATTTTATATACCTGTTTCATAAAAGTAATGAGGCAGCTACTGAGTTTATAATATGATCCAGAATGTTCAATATAACAGTTCACAAGAACAGACAAGAAGACTGCTTTAATTAACATATCCAAAATTTACTGAGCACTTTGTTAGTAGAAACACATTAGACAATAAAGATTCCAATATACATGTGAACAGTAATTAACCAAGAAAAGGGATTTTCAATGATGAAATCAAACTAATCATCAAAATAATGACAGAATTTTGTGTTTAACACATGTGGAGGCATTCAGGAAGTACTGAAACTGGTTTCATAAGTCACATTAACCCTTAGGCTACTAATGTCATATATATATATATGGAGCTCCTAGTAAAGCCAGAAATGCTAACGTCGTATATATATGGACCTACGTTTGGC
>JGI20166J26741_11376670_pt1 | contig 13882 bp, 9 predicted proteins | sample TergutCu122P5_FD_26741 | JGI IMG/M metagenome (IMG submission 26741)
TCTACTTTCCATTATGGCACAGTATTTTTGAATCTGAGGTTCTAACAACAGTGAGTATAAGAATGTGGTCTTATGGGATATGAGTGTCACTAGATACATATCTATGTTTTGGAAACAATGGCCAGCAACTACTTGGCAGAAGAATGACCCTGGACATGTAGGTTACATCTCCCCCCAAATGTTGGTACGGTGAAATGTCTACTTAATGAATTTTGCGGGGGATGGATTTTCTTACACGCAATCAAGGTTTTCACAAAATCAAGATTTATGCAAAATTACCAATAAAACTGTCCATATTCTTATTCGACTTAGTGTATACAACTGTTATACAATAACTATTTTACATAAATAACTGATACACACATATCATATTTACTGAAACACAAAGGCAACACTGCGTATCAATCTACCCCACTCCACCCCTCTCAATCTTCAGTTTTCAGGACAATACCTATGCAGAACATGTTTAACTTAGTGAATGATTGTAAGGTGACCTCCCATTTTTCAGATGATGAATTAGGAAAAAAATTCTCATCTCATATGTTGGTAAACACAGTAAATTACGTTACTGGTTATGTAGTTGCAATTCAGTTTCTAAAACCACGCTGTGTGAAGTAAAAGTTGAAAGAAACTCAGTTAAGAATAAAAGTAACTTTGGTGGCACAAGCAACATGGTTGGTGCAAGAACAATATGTGACATCACTTGCCAAAAATTGTGACTGTGTAGTAACAATTTCTTGCAGACAGTGAGCATGAATGTAGTACTTCTTTCAACCATACTTACAGTAAATTGCAGGCTGGGTTGTGGAAGATCAAGAAGTTCTTAGACTAAATGTGGCTGACTTACTGAATTTAATTGCAGTAAATACTGGAAGACGGGACTTTGGCTTTGGCCAGACGAAATATTCATTATGTACAGGATTTCACTGAATGTGAGAACACAAAGTATTGAAACCAAATTATGGAGCACCAACATCCCAGACGCCACGCAACCTCCTCAAAAATGGGTACTGAGGCCCTTTCCTGGGGGTAAGGCAGCTGAGGTGTGGCACTGACCACCACTCCCACCTAGCATTGAAGTTAAGTATGAGTAGACCTGTATCTCTACTCCACATCTGTGTTCTCCATTGGCATGTTATGCGGTAACCTTTACCTTTACATTCTAGACAACTGTAAACTTAAAGGATACACTGTCCTCTCAAAGTATGGTTACTCAAAAACAATGTGAGAAAGCAGATACAAAGAGGAAGAACTGAGAGTCACAGAACCCTGTGGGAAGCTTATACAGACTGCAGAACCAAACATCTGAGATTCCTTCATACATAAGCACAGATATGCAAAACAACATCTTGTGTGAATTCAGAAACTTGGAATCTGTTAACAGTTAGCCATCACCAGGGGCTGAAAAATACAGCTGCTAGGTGGCCAGTGGCATCTGCAACATTACTGCTGTCAGCTTCCTGTTTAGCATTCAAGACTTAGTTGTGAAGTTCCAAAAATCTCATTTAGTGGTTTGTGGCACATAAAATCAGGAGCCACATCCAGTGAACTAATGGCAAGTCATAACAATTTCTCTTTTAACTTAATTTTACCACTGTACTATAGGTGGTGTAAAGCTGCTTAGGACAAAAAATACAGCAGGAATAAAATGAAACTTGTGTGTCAAGTGAAGCTGAGAGCACAACAAGGCAAGAGAAAATACCAATATTTTCTGGCAACCAAATTATTTTTCTGGCCAAGAGGTTTTCAAAAATATCTTGACCCCTAGCTAACATCAACACAACCAGATATCACATAGTTCAGGGATCTTCACCACATCCAGCCTTAACTCTGAAATGAGGTTTGAAGAAAACAGCAGGAAACATGGGCTGTGAATAGTGTGTGTTGTAAGAACAAACAGTTCGAGTTTGAATGTGTCTGACTACACTACGTAACAATCTACATAGCTTATAACTAAAGTCAAAGAATTAAACAACAGAACATTAATGAAACTGTGCACCCCAAAAGTATACATTTTTCTTCTTAATTAATTTCCTTCAATTTCCCATGTGGTAACAGATGATATCATGAAGCCTTGGATTTGTGCTTACGGACAAAGGCAGAAAACAACTTGCGTTTCTTCCGACGGAGATCTTCATCAGTTGTTGAATTAGAGTCAGTTGAGTAGGTCTCATCATCTCCTGGAGGTTGCTCTCGTGATGACAAACTAGTCAGTGAAGTCTTCTTAACTGGAGTAACTCTTGCCACAGGAAGGTGTGAATTATCTAGGCAAGTTTCTGACTGCGACAACTTTGGTGGAGAAACCAGAATGCATTAAGAAATGCCACTTGAACAAATCAGCTAACACAACTAAGCTTTCCCATGCATCCACAATCCCTCATGTACTACTGAAGTATTTTTTACACATATTCTGACTAATCTTGTAAATGAAACCAACTTGGTGTACAATATTCTCAGTATATTTCGTCAATTTTACTTACTTTTACCTTATCATGTTTCGGACCTCTCCAGGTCCATCATCAGGAGGAATAACTGTATTTATACGACACTTGGTATTTTGTTATTCTGTATAGCTAGCTGTCTGGTGTGCAGGCTGCACACCAGACAGCTAGCTATACAGAATAACAAAATACCAAGTGTCATATAAATACAGTTATTCCTCCTGATGATGGACCTGACGAAATATACTGAGAATATTGTGCACCAAGCTGGTTTCATTTACAAGATTATATAAAGATGTATGGTCAACAGAACATAAAAATATTCTGACTACTTAAGCTATCTGTATAAATTTCTTTGTATAATATGCCAAAAGAAGTACCCACTCTTTGTCCTAGATATGGCTGCTGTCTTTAGTGTATTATAAAATAATAATACTTAAGAATTACAGTTTATTCACATAGTAAAAAAAATGCTGGGAATGAGGATTTGCATCACAGCCAAAAACCGTTATCACAATAGATGCATATCCATTTAACAGTCATGGCTACCATACATACTTGCAACAGTACTGAGTGAAATTCATATCTTTGGGTGTTTTCTATTAGCTCCATGGGAAAAACAGAGAAGGAAACAGAATACCTACATTTTTACATATAACAGATGGATCCTAGATTGCAATTATTCTTAAATTATTTTATACAAATATATGATAATCTGATTTCACTGCTTCTCTGAATCTAATTTATTTTACCCTAAAAATGTGTCTTTTCCCTTATATTAAAGGATGACTAGTTTTGCAATTGATGAAATTGTGTTCCATATTGTACTGGGTGAGCAACTGTAACATTGCTCATGAACTGAAAAGCACAGGAATGAGAAGTAAACACATTTAGGTAGGGTGATATGATCAAGTTTTGAAATTATACTACTTGAGTTTCCAAGTTTTGCTATCATTGGTGCTAATTCCATGGTTGTGGAAAATATTCTCACGTGCAGGAGGCTAACTACATGGTCTGGTACTGACAATCAAAATCTGATGTTACAAATCGAAGGAAATGCCCTGGTAAATGACCAATCAGTGAAGTTAAGGTGAATATAATTGCACTAGCGCTCACTAACAGTTCAAGAAAATCGAGAAGAGAAGATGTCCCGCAATTTAGCGTGCCACAACTGACAATGCAAATAATTCTGTGAGCTTGTGTAAGATTTAATTACAGTACCCTACCAATTACTGCAATATGTAATAGTCCAAGGCAAAGAACTCTGCTATACATTTTACTGCAATGTTCTTTCAAAACCTGAAGATGTACTCTACAGGAAAAACTGTGTTTAGAAATGAGGCCACTTTCTATCTGGCCAGGTGTGTTAAAAGACATAACATTAGAATCTGGGGAAGCAACAATCTTCATGAAGTGTTTGAAGGTATAAAAGACAGTCCCAACTGAAGTGCCTTTTGAGGTCTAAACAAACAAAAAGTATTCTGGTCTTTCCTTTTTGCCATATGCACTGTGAATGGTGTTGTGTACCTAGACATGTTGAAATAATTACTCATGCTGATATGGGAAGAAAAGGATTGCTAATGTCATGCTATTCCTGCAAAATGGACTGCCTCCTAATTTCAGACTTCATTATGGCCCTTCTTAGGTTGAAAGCTTCCAAGAAAATGCATTGCCAAAGGTGGCCCTATTACTTGGCTACCTTGTTCTCCTCACATTACACCTCTCGATTTCTTCACCCAGGTGTACATAAATGGTACTGTTCATGTTCCACCAGTGCCCACAACTTGTCAAAAGTTGGGAGGATGCGAGTTGTGGCTGTGCGTAAGTACACCTGCCATGCGTACATATGTGTGGACTGAACTTACAAGAGATATACTCTATGTACCAGCATAATTTTCTAAAAATCAAGGTGCCACCTCAAAATTCTAGCTGCCAGCCAGAAAACATGTAGCAAGTTCCACACTAAAGTTGCTATGACGGTCTGGTGCCTTAAATTTGCACACCTGTGTACCAGGCTACTGACCCCTTCACTGAACATCCATAAAGTGTTACGAGTAGGTCATAACACCTGATTACATAACTTAACATACAATACATTCAGGTTTCACACCTGAGCAATAATGCATTCAAATCATGTACATGTCATGTGTTCATCCTGTGTTTGATTCAAGAATCCTTGGTCTACTTTCTAGCTGTCTGATATGTACTGATCAATGCAGGAAATGTGGGTTTCAGTACAATACATCAAATTATCATCATTTTTAAAGCATTATTAAGACAGAGGACACATTAGGAAGTAAGGAAAGAGCTGGCAATAAATCAAAAGGAAAAAATATGGGGAATATAGGAGAATGGACACCTTATCAATCAAGCCACATTAAATAAACAAAGTTGCAAGTAGAAGACATATCATTGATGGTACTTTGGTTAGTATAGATAAAATTTTTACTACCAATAAGCTAAACAGTGACAGAAAAAATCTTGTACGTATCCTAACATATGCTTCTGAAACAGACAATGCAATTCACTTACGTCTCTCTCCATGATCATCGTAGTTGAATCATGGCTATCAGATCGGACCACTGACAGTTGCGACTGCTGAGATTTTGGTTCATTCTCTTCTGCCCAGCTGCAAACAAAAATTATTCTCACAGCAAACACAGTCCACATTCATACTGTAATAATCATCCAGGTAGTTCATAAATGCCCCGCCTTTCACGCAACCCAAACATTCACTACTGTGTTCACATGAACCCACCACTGGTCCCCCGTCATAAGGTATAAGTATTCAGTTCACAACCTCAAATCATGTGTCTTCCAGTTTAATTTTAATATTATCCTCTCAGCTAGGCCTGCATCTTCAAAATAGCCCTTCCCTCCAGGTATTCCAACCAAAATGCTGTACATATTTTTGATCTCTCCCAAGCATGTTACATGCCCTGTCCATATCACGGTCTTTTATTTTATAATCCTAATCACATTTCATTACAAGCACAGAATATAAGGCTCCTCATTATGCTACTTTGTACATCTTTCTGTTACATCCCTCCACTTAAAACAAATTTTTCCCAACCCTCCATTCTCACTCCTAATCTATGTTATTTCCTTAACACAAGAGGCCAAGTTTCATACCCACACAAAGAGGGTAAAACGATAACTAACCTTTAGCAGATAGATTTAAATGCCAATTATATTTTGTGATAGCCTGAGTTTTCCTGGCTTAACATTGCCATTTAAATTGCTACCAAATAACACACAAAGACCAGCATACCCAAGTAAACACACAGACACCAGCATATGTCATGCTTGGCCATTTGCCAGTGCTTCAGAGACCCATATGGTCATTCACGATGACAGAGGTTAATAACCATAAAAATGACACACACACACAGAGAATGTCATTTGACATTCAGAGGACCATGCATCGTAATATATTCTTATAATAAAAGCCAACAAGATGCATTATTTCTCAAATTTATTTTTGATAAAGAACTCTACATGTTTCAGACAGATCTACTGTCCATCATCAGGAGTCTCAACACTGTTCCATCCTGACCTCGCTAGCAGACAGTCAACATAACTAGCATGACAAATGCCTACTGCTGCATATACAGTGTTGAGACTCCTGATGATGGACAGTAGATTTGTCTGAAACACGTAGAGTTCTTTACCAAGAATAAATTTGAGAAACAGTGCATCTCAGTGGCTTTTATTATAAGAACACAGAATGTCCTCTAGTAGGCTAAATTGATAGTTCTATGCATTTTAATGTTTATATTATTCAAAGCAATAGTGAGCCTACAGCAATAAATAATTACTACATTTACAACTCTTGTACCTTAAAAGATTAAACATTTGGGGGTAAGCGACAGAACAAAACAAGACAGGCAATGTACGTGTATCACAACATTGCTTTTCTTTGTGTAAACACTCTTGTCATCAAAATGCAATGTGTTCTGTGTATGGTTGAGTTCATGTCAGTCAACAATACAAGAACACTGAAAATGTTGCCATGGAAAGGCAACAATGCATACCTTTTGTGCTACTGGGACATATGTTGCTGTCAACAATATAAAATAGTTGAGTGTTTCCAAGAGAATGCCACAATGAGCTCAATTTGCAATCTTGTTGAGCCATTAAATATTTCACACTGCTGTCAAAAACATAAATTAGTTAGGTCTTCACATGTAAAATGTCTGATATTTTTGTCCCATTTTAACTGAATTTGGATTTTCTTGAGAGCTTTTTAATAAAAACCTGCAAGATCAAATTTGACAAAAATCTACACAGTGGGAGCTAAGTTGATATATGCGGATGGATGAACAGACAGGCACGTCAAAGGTCATTTTCTTTTTGTGACTTGTGCGAATGTGCCTAAAAATATCTAAAATCAATATTTAAGAGATTAAAAATAAAAAAAAGCATATTATGCATGGATAAACCCACAACATTTTTGCCATTAAAACTATATCCACTGAAAAACCAACAAACCTGTCTCCCACAGTGAACTGTACATTACTGCCCAAACTGTGGGCATCATGTGGAGAATCATCATCCAGATCTTGTTTGCCCGTCTCGCTGCCTGATGAATCTGCGCCTTCCTTCCAATGCAGGCTCTCCAGACACCCTGAAATATGGACATCCCTAAAATCACACCCTCTTTGCTGCATTCAACAAATCCATCCCGCCAAATAAGATCTGAGGCTTCTGTGACAAGTAAATGCAATAAAGTGTCTGAGGAATCTAGCTACGTCAAGATGGAAAACATTTCTAATGTTTCTGAAACTGCTGCTGTCTCCAAAGATTAAATGAGTCCTGCTGATAGAGACTGCAACACTTCCCAAAAAGATAACAGTAATTCACACCATCAACAAAATTTATTATTATTACTAGTAAGTCACATCATCTCATAGCAACATATTTTAACTACAGAAAGTCATCCTCAGGCTAAACCAATACCTTCCATCTAGAGGAAGTGTGTAGACATGATAATCTTCTTTGAAAGATGAGTTCTATATAATGTGATACATACCAATATGCTCAAAAAGTTTACTGACATAAACCATAGATTTTATATGGGCTTCATCCTATGAGATTCAAGGTATTTAATCTAAATGCAACCAAACTAAAAGTTTCACCTACTGGAAATGATAATCACCAATGTCACCGGTCAATTCATTAAAAAAAACACATACTTTACCAGCAAAGAACGAAAGAATAACCATAAGGGAAGACTTTATATAATAAAATAAAATTTTTAATTATAGCAACACATAATTAATAATACTTTTAACATGCAACACTCTCTGCACAACTTAACACATAAACAAGAATGAAGGCAATGTATATTATAATAATTTTGCAAGGGTGAGACTTCATTCCGATTTGACACATAACTTTTTACAATTTTATATACTCTAAATACATTTAAATTTTTATACTTCCTGGTTTAGCCTGATGATGACTTACCACCGTCGAAACATGTTGCTAAAAGACGATGTGTCTAAATAATAATAATAATAATAATAATAATAATAATAATAAAAGTTTTGTTAAGGATGTGAAGTACTGTTCTTACAGACAGCACCCTCTCAAAAAAATTCCCAAAATGTTACAAATCCACTCCAACTTGGTTTTCACGTTTTCACCATGGTTGTTGGTCAGTTGGCGGTCTTCTTTTGGGTTTACATGCTATGCGGCAGACGGAGGTGTTGGAGAAATGTACTGCCTCCATCTTCAGGGTGACAATCTGGATTGTGTGGATGTTGATAGGGTTATAAAGAAAGGAGTGGAGTGTTTTGGTTATACGGAAAAATTTGCCATATAACCAACACATTCCTTTCTTCCCTACCGCTTCAGCAACCACACAATCCAGACAGTCAACCTGAAGATGGAGGCAAGATGTTCCTCCTAAACGTCCATCTACCACATGGCATATAAACCCAAAAAGTCTACTAACTGACCATTCCATCTTAACACAGAAGAGAGGCTTTTATGAATCCTTGATGATGGAGGCATTCCTATCCATTCATCATCATTTCACAGCTTTTTGCTTCAACTTTCACACTAAACAGTGTGCTTCTAAAATCTTTAAGCATTTGCAAATAACACTGAACTTCAATAGACCAACTAAATTGTAACTGGAAATCAAATTCTGTAAAACTCTGGTAAATATTTTATGCCTACTAAAAAGCGTGATTTATAGTCAGAATTAATGTGGTATCTGGACATGTCCATTATCTAGTAGGTCAAATAGAACACATTTCAGACACTGAATTTTTTGTATCCTACAGTGAAAACATACAGCACTTACTGAGTAGGTGCCTCCTTACCTTTTCACCTGTGTGGAATAACAAGAGGCAATTAACAACATGGATGTAACCAAGCTAAAATTTCAGAAAAGGAGAAACACTCAAACTAAGAAATTCAGGGCTAATCATGTAACTGAAAGAGAATAATTTTGGATGACAATTGAATCACATACCTAACCTACCACAGTACTTATACAATATTCTATCAGAGCCAATATACATAATGCCAAGGGTCTACAGAGTAAATTTCATATATCTTGGTGTTCTCTATTAAGAAGAAAATGTTAGTGTTAGTTATATATACTACAAATCTGCAACACAACTGGCCCTTAAGGACACACATACAAATTGAATCCAGTCCATGACTGCCCTTGCAGCATGTGTAACAGCTCTCATAACAATGGCCTTAAATGCACTGCACAGTTGTCAGTCCTGTGCGGGACTCAAATACCATCCCTCTGGTGCTTGTTTACTGGACCACAATGACTGTCATAATGTCAGTGTCAACAAACTAATGCAATTTACAGACACTTCATGGCTGCTGATGGCAATGCACATCATTATGGACAATGGAGCAGGGGTGATTGGTCCTACTCAAGGTTTACTCACTTTGGATTCATACCCATCTCTACAGAACACAATCCTTTACAAAACATGGATAGCTGCCAATATGCCCAACAATTATCCTGTCCATAATGGAATCCTAAGGTTCAGTACCATTTTACAACAGCTCATCACCAGTCCCTACCTGAACCAGACGACAGCTGCTAACGTACTGAACCAATATAGTGCCCTTTATGAAAACCTAGGGTTTAATATTATTTCTCAATAGATCATTGCTGAACCCTATCTGAAACAGACGACAGCTGCTCATGTACTCAACAAATATCCTGCCCTTTATGGAACCCTAAGTCTCAATGCTATTACACAATGGCCCATCACTGGACCATAAATGAATAAGATGAAACTGATCTACATCCTCACAAACTATTTCATCAACATGGATTTTAATATAATTATACCATCTATCAAAGGTTTTTCCAAACTGTCTGTTCCATTTAAGTTTCTTGATGAAGACAGTATGCATTTTTCATAGCTCACATTCGTGCTATATAATCTGCCAATCTACTTCTCCATTATTTTTCCATCCACTGATATTTCATGAACAGCACAAATCACAAAGCTCCTCCTTATACAGTTTTCTTAAGCCTACTGTCATGTCCTGCCTCTTTTGTCCAACTACTCTCCTCAGCTCCCTGCTCTCAGAAACTCTCTCTGTGTCTCTTTTCTCAGGGTGGCAGACAGTCATAACCACAGGAAATAACAGGTAAAATTATATATTTTAATTTACGCAATTTGCAGATCAAGACAAACAAATTTAAAAAACAGTGTCCCTCTTCTAAGTAAATCTTTTCTTAATATTTGGGTACAAATAAAGGAAACTTCACTCATTACATATGCTTCCACCTTAACAAGTCTGTTATTATGCTCTATCACTCACCTGAAATTTATCATCCAGAAACAGAACTGTCTTCAAAAAGAAGAAAAACAAGAAAATTATCGAACTACACAACATATGAGAATGTCAGTGGAAACAATATATAGTTAAAAATATGGACTGATATGAGGTACTGCTTTCAGGGAAAAGAATACAACGTTGAGATATTTTAACTCCCTTCTTTAGCACCGATATGATGAGCAGAAATTCAATAAATTATAGTTCATTTCTTCTTGGACACCTTAACCCTTGAAGATGGGACTGCAACACTGTCCAATGACTCTGGTAAAAAAAAAAACTACCAATCTATGCTGTGCAACAACCCAAAAAAGCAAAGACCTTCACTACAGTTAAACTTCAACCATACAGACTGATAGACCAGGTCCAAAAGCACTGCTAACATATTCCGAACCATACGCAATAATGAAACTAGCAAGGTATGAAGTGGATGCATAACTTACGAATTCTGACAAGTTTCCACGCACCTGTTTAATTATCACAAATATTCTGATCTTTATCGATACAAGTGTACAGGCAATAAAATGTGTGTTTCAGTTTTCTCTGTCAAGTTTCTCCCAAAAACTTTTCTTTTCCTCCAATATATTTAGTGAGTCACTCTAGGAAACTGAGCAGACACAAGTTGGTCCTATGTGAACTGCCCATTATTGTAGTCTGATTCCAATCAAGCTGGAATGTTTCTTTAAATTTAATAAAACACCACAAATTAAAATTTAATAAAAATCACCTTAGCAGTTCTTGTGTTACTTACATGAGGACAGACAAATCTGGTGACGCTAATGGACATATTGTTGAAACTAGAGATTATGAACATGACACACAACAGTACATACTTATGCAGCTGTAAAATACAATGATTCAAGACATCTGGAACTCTAAGTAACAAAACTTTCCTTCAGCAATTACAAATGTAGGTTTTAAATAGTCTTTGTTAGAGAACATAAAAATTCAGAGTAATCAATCTAAGAATGAGAATATTTTGAAAACTGTGAAAATCTAAACTCTGTATATAATAAAGTGTATAAGAACATAAGTCCTGATAGTAAGACATGTGTTATAACATCACATTTTGCAGTAAATCTGTCTATTCAGACATTATAAGAGTAAATTAATAGCCATTAACTACACATTTTAAAAGTATTACCTGTTGTTACATGGGATAACCGATGTACCCCCAAAATAAGAATAGCAATTTCAGGAAAAAATCTAATACATCCATTTCATTCAAAGCATACCTTTATGTGTTCATGAACATATTTAATTAAACAGCCTGCATGAAATGAAGATGCATTACGGAAAAAACCGTGATTATACTAAGCAATATGAAAAGTGGTACCAGAAAATCATGTACTTACAAGCTACACTTAGTGCAAAAAATAAAAGAGGACATTAATACTGTCATGACACACTAATGTGTAGTTACAAAGCTAAATACACAGTGCAATACTCAGACTACAGATGTTTTAGTACATTGTGCTGAAAAGTATGGTAGACAAGAACTGACACTCTAGAGGAAACTGTCACCTTCAACTGCAGAAAATAACATTGAGGCACACAACTCCAAAATGTTGGTACCTATCTACTAAGCTATTTAGTGCCACAGCCAAGACTCATCTTAACTTTCTCTGCCATGAAATCTGAAATCTGATACAGTGTGACAGTTTTGTTTATAAATTGACTATCTCTTCTAATTTATGCAATGAAGTCTTCTTAGGTGATGAGCTGTTGGAAAATGTGTTTATTATCCAGCACTTCAGAGACAGATTCCACCAACCCTTGCTGATGGAGGGTGATACATTCTCTGGAACAGTAAATACTACTTTCCATTTTCATATCACTGATCATCCAAGAAAACCACATTACATACAGTTTACCATAAACACTACAAATCTTGCATTTATATGATTTATTTAATGACAATGTTAGTAGTTCAGATAATATAGGGTGATGTGGTATGATAATTAATGAGCAATGACTCAGAATAGATATTGAAGGAAATGGCATAATCTGACACTAGCCCCAGTATTTCCTTGGAAGAAATACACACCTCAGAAAAGCTGAACTCCAAGCCAAGATCCGAATGTGGAACCTCATAAACAGAAAGGAGTGCTACCAACTCAACCATGATACTTGGTGGCATGTTGGTAAGTTGTCATAAGGACATCAAACAAACTCAACAAGATCAGCAGCATTTGAAGTACTCACCAGTATCTACCTGTGATAATATCTGCTGAAGCCACAGCTGGATAAAACACAGCCCATATTACTGGTCCTACTAAGCCATCTCATTTCTTAGCAAAAATGTGATTATTTGAACATTTTCAATAACAAATGTATTTTCCTACATTTTGCTTCTTGTATCAAGCTGTCTGCCAGATAATACTGTAATATATCCTAACACAGTCCCAAGCAAACTGACTCTTCAGCAAAGATAAACTGTTTAAGTAGACCAGCACCCGTACTCAATTATGTTCAGCTGAAAGCAACTGTCATGTATGGCTGTACGAAAGACAGGAGCATTCACCTTCCAATTCACTAAGCTCACCAACATTACAGACAAAATCAAGACAAATTAACTGATTTACTAACCATGTGACAGAGCCAACATTACAATCTTTTGGGATGTATTGCCTTGTAGTACATGGCAAATGGGTACAAATATTTCGGAGGAACCACCTGCCTTTGTCTTCAAGTGGAGGACATACTTATCTACACAACTACATGACATCACATCTCACTTCTCTTGACACTCGATCAAAGATCCATGTCTTTCTGGACTTCCTGAACCTGAAAGTGGAGGTACTATCCTCCCAAAATGTTGGTAGTTATTTAACATCCGACCTGCCTTAAGATTCCAGAACACCTGGATCTTCATCAGGATTATTGTAAGAACCTCAAACCCCTTTCATATTGACTCGTATAAGAATTCCAAATTTCATATATAATACATATTTTAAATTATAAAATATAAACCAATGAAATGCACATTTCCTAAATTAATACTATAATTTCTATATTTGAACCTGAGGGTTCATCTTCAGGAAGATGGTTGTATATACAGTTATGGTATAGTATGTTTTACATGCATCAGCATAAGCAGTCTAGTAGCTAGAAGAGTATCGAACACACTCTTCTACCTAGCAGACTGCTTATACTGATGCATGTAAAACTAAAATATTAATTTTCGGAAATGTGCATTTCGTTGGTTTATATCGTATAATGATATTATGACACATGGTATAGAAAACATATGATATTTTAAAGATATGCTGCTTATCGACAAATTATGTTACATAATCTAAAGGTTAATTTGCAAGAGCAATGGTTATAATGAACAACTCCAATCCCAGTCTTTTACAACTACGATGTAATTAACTGTCCTTCTAGGAAAGCTAACACTTGCTTAGTTACACAGACAAATTCTCTGTCTTGTATGAAACATAATCCTTCACTAAAAACTGGACCCTGTTCTGAACCACAAGATACAGACCCACACATTCCCACATTGTTTCATTGAAGACATACGAGGGTTGGAACTTTAATAGTGGCAACTATTTATTTACAACTGATACAAAATAGATACATGTTTCGAAGTTTTACTGTCCTTCAATGTA
>JGI20166J26741_11377782_pt1 | contig 13882 bp, 10 predicted proteins | sample TergutCu122P5_FD_26741 | JGI IMG/M metagenome (IMG submission 26741)
TTCAGCGTTGCCAAACGTAGGTCCATATATATATGACATTAGCATTTCTGGCTTTACTAGGAGCTCCATATATATATGACATTAGTAGCCTAAGGGTTAAAGTTGATGTTTATAAATATCTGACTACTGTGCAATGTTACAGTGTTTTCTGCCTGCTTGCAGCAGACAGTGCAACAGTCACATGTGTTTAAATGGTTGGCCTACTCTCATTACAGAGTTAAACAAAGACAAGATGACAGTTGGTAAGATCTATGCTGCACTTCTAATATTGGAAAGTTGGAGAACTACAAGGTTTGGCCGGCTTGAAAATGCAGGTCTTCCGGTAAGTGAACCCCCAAAAAATACTTCAGGTCCTGAAAACAGTGAAGAACTCACTGTGTAACTTGATTCTTAAACAGTATACATGTTTTTAAGTCAAGAATGCATTTGTTGTAAGTTGCTGTGTGTGTTTGGAGTCAAAACAACTTGAAGCAGTATGAAGACACAGCAGAGGGGTAGCCTAAAGATTAAGTGCCATATTGTGTATCAGATGGAAGCCTGTTCTTATAGAATTATACATCATAATACTCAGAGAAGTGTTAGATATGAGTCAGTTACTTTTGTTCGTGAGTATTAGGTTTCCAGTTTAATTTGATCCTGAAATACATGTCATACCCATTGCTTAAGTTTGCAGACCATCAAGGTAGTTATGAAACTAATTGTCATGTCTCACTGTTATACCTTTGACAGTGCAGAACAGTTTAAGAAATAGAATGAGCACAAATTGCTTGTTTTGCAAATATTTGGCTGTATGGCACTTGAGAGCATGATGATATTAGTTCAGTGAAACTAATTTCAGTGGACTATGCTTTACCATGATGAGATGACACAGATATGGAAACAGTGCACAAGATGACCCAAGATGACTCACTATAAATAAAGTGTTGAAACGTAATTGTTAAAGAAATTTCCTTTATTCATTTTAAATACGTAATTTACTTTTAATGTTGAACATGTTCAGTTTCTTATATTACGACACATTTTATTCATAAGGGTTCTCTGAGTTCCATCTTGTAAAAGGAGATAGTAAGAGGAATGAACAGTCACAAGTGATAGCTTCTTTTTTTTTATAATAACCAGCTCAGTGGAGCAGATTCCTTCTTTAGAAGCTGGTAATGTCTCAACTAGTCATGAAATTCCTCACATTTTTTTAACCCTGATGGTCTGTTGGTGTTCTCACAAGTATCTGCTATGCCCCCACATCAGAACAATTTTTCACAGTCCCCAGCTTTTTGTAACATTTCATAACATGCTGCTACTTGGTGGTGAATGGTTATTGGTCACCTGCCCAACCTCCAAGTTGGATGTGTGCCTCTTGTTGGCATTCCACGATTGATTATTTATTTTTTTCACTACTGCCCTCTATCAAGAGGCATCTTCTGTCCATGCCATGGCTTATGCAGTTAGTCACTAGCCTCTCACCCTGAAGCTCCAGGTTTGATTCAGTTTTATTTTGTGTGGGATTTGTGGTGGAAAAGTGGCACTGGAACAGGTTTTTCTCCAAGCACTTAAGTTTTCCCTTGTCAGAATCATTCCACCATTACTTAATACTTTTCATTCATCCACCACCAACACTATATATCTTAGTAAATGACAGCATCATTGAATAAAGGACACACTTCACCTTGCCGTTTCCTCCATTTACAACTGCAAGATGTAGCAACCCATGAAACCAAACCGTTGTTTTATAAACTCTCGTAAGAGTTTATCTCAGTGTGACTGGTTGTATATTACTGTTCACTATCATCGAAGTAGCAGTTTCCTTATTACAGTTGGCAACTGTATTCGTATTGAATACAGTATTTGAAAGTAATTGGTATCATATAACAAGTAAAATATCACATTACAAAAGCTAATTTTGACCCCATCCTCGTGCACGAGATATCTTTGTATTACTGACATTTCTCATCCCAGTTCAATTGATGTCTGAGAAGACAGATGAAGGGACTGTGTTCTTTAGTCTACAGTAATCAGAAGCTTTGTGGTTTTTCAGTCACAGAAAATATACAGTTACTGTAGGTGGAATGGGCATAAAAATGGAAATTTTTAACCAAGGTACTGAAGTAGAATTTGGTTAACTCCCAATATGTATGAAAAATTTCATTACCCTGAGCATATCTGTAATTGTTTTAAGTTTTATGTTACAATATTATCTAATTTAAGAATATGTTCTACATACTTGATTTACAAAGATAATTTTGAGGTTAATTCGCATCATGAAATACTGTATCTAATCATGGGTTTTGAATTAGTTGTAAGAGTCTTAGGTGCTGTAACCTTATGTTTCGGTTATCCATCCAGTTATCCTTGTGTTATTTGTACACTATATTCAGCAGACACTTTGAAATTATGTCACTTATAATGCAGAATACAGTTAGATTATTTATGGTGTTTTTATTAGAGTACAAAGTAATTCAATCTATTAGGCCTTCATATAACCATCTCCCTCTGTAATAATCAGCAGCATTCCTACGTAATTTGTCTGTCCCAGAATTAGCATTGTTCACTGATGACATCTGTTGTACAGATACCTAATTGGTTGGTGCCTTACAGTGGTACAGTATGTGGTGAATTTTGCCTGTTATGAAGTGGCTACACTTTACAGTGTAACAATGAGAAATAACCTTCCTGGTGAAATAGTGGAGTAGGGGACTGTAGTCTGAATGTGGGTGGAATGTGTTAAAACAAAGTGACCTTTAAAATATAGGGGCCAACAGATGATTTTCTTAACAGTGCAAAGGTTAAGGTAAGAATTTGTTTTGAACCAACTCATCGGATATGGAACAGAAAGTACGAGGGTGTGAAGTGGTCTTTGTCCTGTGTAACTAATTACATGTAGCAGAGTCCTTCTTGTGAAACTAACAGGTCACCTGCTAGTTAAGAAATTAACCTTTATTCCAAACATCACCTGGTGAAAAATTAACCTTTATTCTAAACATCCCATAGTGATAACATATAAAGTGTAAAGAAATAAATTGTCAATCACAATCAGCTTCTCCTAATACCCAGCCATCTTTTGAGTTCCTGCATAATGTAAAGAAAATTTTCATCTACACACTTCTCATCAACAAAACCCCATTTTATATCTTCAAAATTAAACCACAGTACTCACTCTAATGTAAGTTTACAAGGATTTTACAAAAAGTCATTCACCATATAAGAATCTTATAACCTGCATATCACATATCTGAAAAAATATTGTACAATAGTAATTCCTTCATCCAGTATTTACTCAAGATAAGAAAACTTAAACCTATGAATCTATCCTACAAAATCATCATAGGGTAATATTATACACCATAATCAAGCACCTTGCTTAATATAACCTAAAATTGACAAGGTTAGAACTCCTTACAACTGCAATACCTCCAACTCAAGATTTATTTCTACAACATAACCTAACTTATTACTACTGTTTTGGGTAAAAACAGAGATCTCATTTATTTTTATAATACTTTATGTCAATATTTTTGTCCCACATATTCTGTACACAGTTCTACACAGTTGTATTACCTGAAGTTGGCCAAGTTGGACAAAACATGTTGTAAAACACACTAAACCTCTAAAAAAAAAAATTCTGTTTGACTGGCATTTTATTTCATTACACTTCAGTTAAGAAATTCCTTGCATTTCATGGATCCAGGAGGTTCATTACTGCATTCACCATAGCCCACCATTTTCCCTATTCTGAACTTTTCTTGGGCATATTGTCTGGGATCTGTTGGAGGACATTTTGAAAAGGAATTCAATTGTTCTCAGGCTGCAGTCAAAATTTAAGTTAATTGATACATCCAGTTTCATGATCATAACATTGTAGTGTTCTAGGCATCAGCTTATGTGAACCTCAACTGTAACGGTGGAATGATTAACAGCTTGTAGCATAGTTCTTGGAGTAACAGTTAGATGAAGTATTTGTCTTTGAAAAGGGTCAAGAAGGAACAATTTTTATGCAGTCCATTTTCAGTAACTTTTAAGAATTTTTTTTATATTGCAGCAGATAGTAAAAGATGAAGTATTTCTTCCTCTTTTTTATATCCATCAATTTGATCATTCTGTATTAAATTCGGTGTGAAATGAGGTAAATTACAGTAAAGAGGAAGTTGCTAAGGATGTGGACACAGCAAGTGTAACTTATTTTAGGGTATGTCAAGGTATCTGTATTGGAAAACAGAGAAAAAAATTCAACTTATATACATATAAAAATTACATAAACTTAGAAATGTGACTAACACCTTTCTTTAATTTTATAATTCTACACTAAAATTTTAGATTCAAGTAGAGTTATCATACTTACACTTCTTGTAGAGCTCTGTCCTTTCTAGATTTTGGTATGGTATATGGTGACAAATTTTCAGTATCTTGTGTTTGTTTTTACAGAGATTGGTTCATTTATTTTGACCAGGATAATTTATTATTATTATTTATTTATTATATATATGATTTAGTATATTACTTTACAATTTTTGGTTATTGTTTATAATTTATTTCTGTTTTTCCTCCCTTACTATACCTTTTTGTATGGAATTTTGTTAAAAGAATGAAATAAAGTGAACCATTTAAGAAAAGAATATGTTTGCATGTCACTCTTGATTTCTGCAACACAAACAAATTTAGGCTTGAAAATTAAAGTCATCTAACATATGATGCCATGTCAATTAGCTATTGCCATCTTCAGGGTATTCCAAAGGACCAGACTGAATCTGGTGGCAGCCAGCTTCTCCTAAACACTGGCAACTATTTTCCAGCTGGCATGGCACCATATTCAACAAGACTTTGATTTTCATTGACAACTTCAAAGTAATTAATAAATGTCATTGAAACAGTGGAGTGCATTCAATAAGTGATATTAATTTGCTTGCATCTTGTCATCACTATGTGTACAAAATAATACACACATAAAGACCTCATACACAGTCAGAATAAGATGCAAGTCCAGCTGATGATGTCACAGTGTTATTGCAGAAAGCCTTCCACATGGAAGTTAGCTGCAAAACAGCTTTCAGTATTTTAGCCTTCCTTCCAGTTGGTCCTGTTGCTTGGTATGTGCCAGTTGCTAGATGTCAGGTTACTGATGTTGAACTCACAATGAAGCACTTGTCTTGTCTCATAACTTATACTTGAGAAAGACGCATGTTGCAATTACCATACAAATTTTTAAATTCTAAGAATAGTATAAGAGTACTTTCAGGGGTGTATAAACTGGTCTGATCCTAAATATATAAAATACATGTGATGTGTTTAGCATTAAAAGCAAGTGTCAAAGGCATGACTGTTTACCAGCACATAAGCACATGAAAATCTCAGTCATGTTTACTTTGTATATTTTTGTGAGCATTCATAATTGTAAAATTACCTGAAATTGCATTACTGCAGTTTGTTTACATTTTTCATGTAAAGTTCACAGAGTGAACATAATTAAGGGGATTGTGTCCATCTGTCCACCAACATCTGTGTTGCATATTTAAAACTGTTGAAGGAACCTTATTTTATTTAGAATTTGGAGTCAACACTAGAAGTTTGCAGGTGAGGTATAAACTCTGTGTTGTGTGAAACTCAAATTGTACTTTATAAATATTTGAAAAATGACTCGTATGAAAAATTGGCACAGGGTATCTGCAACATTCAAATCAAACATTTTGTGGTTTGTAATGAATGACTTTGCAAAAATAACTGTATATTTGCAATAAATGAATGTGAAAGCCAGTGCAGGGCACAGTTATTCCCATACACACACCGTGAAGGCATGTCGGGGAATGGAGGTAAGTCTCTGCATATTATAAACCTTAGCACTAGATGGGATTTAAGAGGATGGATAGACCACAGAATTAGTTTGTGTACCTTGGAGAAGAGAAACATCTCTTGCCCTCTTGGAAATCAAAAACATTTCCTCACACTTTCATTCACTATATTAACTGAGCTATCCTGGGTCCATAACAAAGCCAGTGAAGCATGCAAACTAGTAATGAATGCCTTGGAAAATGCTAGCTTGAGTGAGGTACAGCTGTGCTGTCTCATCATGTCTAGTGTTTGATGGTATTTTTGTCCTGAAGGTGGAAGCAGAATGCTGCTCCAAAACATTTCTCTGCCTCACTACACATTATCATCCAAGATAAATTTATTTCATCTGATTATGGTGTGGTTTCCTATGGCATCTGGTAATTTCATATTACAAGATTATTAGATGAATTTACTGTTAAAATAAATATAAATTTTGGCTTCATTGTGTAATAAAATGCTAGCTCCAGCACATTACAGTTTTCTCACCCCAGGAAGTAGTACAACGGACATGTGCATTCCATCTGTGAGTTTAACATGGCTGTGGTAGGTGATGTGTGTTACAGACAACTTGAACTCTGTGCTTCTGTGGCACTGTCAGCGTGGGCAGCGGCCAACCATAGTGTGTGTGGGTGTGTGATGTAGAGTAGAGATTAGCAGTCACCCTGCTCCATAGAGTGGGCCTTGCAGGCTTGTTGATTGGACAGCTCTCTACTGCAGATAAGGGTGTGCAAGGTGGTTGCTGATGTACAGAACACTGTAGTCAAATATGTCAGATTAATTCATTTTCGAGGTTTCATAATGTAACTTATAGTATGGAATTTCTTTCTTACACCCTACTGTATGTTTCCCAGAATTCATTTTTGTATGGCTTCAAACAATAAAAATTTCAGAAAAGACTCAGATATTCAGGGATGTGCACTGTGCCATTATATGTGCAGTTCTTGACTTTCCAAAGGATCTGGTCCCTTCATCATCAGGGTCCAACTGTATGAGAATTTTGCGAATCACTTACCCAGTGACAGAGCATTATGTCCCACTAGATTGAGTCTTCAGCAACATCTCTGTGAGAACATCATATCTTGTAAAATCGATTTTATGTTTAATATTTAATAGTAATTCACAATCCACTGGCATATTTGGCAGGTGCAAAAGTCTCACTATTTGGGTGATGTTAGCTACATCATTGGCCTTGAAATGTAACTGGATGAAATCAGAACTGTTCATTTGTTGGTAAACTGTTGTATGTAGCATCCACTTTTGCGACATTTATTTTTAAGTATGAGTACTCAGTTTTATGTAGGATATTTGAGAAAGCAAATACCAGACAATGTCCAAAATGTGAAATTATTATAGTCCAGTCTTCAGCTTGCCTGGCCCCTAGGTGTTAGTGTACCAGGTCCATCCCATGTTTGTGTGGTGGGGTACCTTGACAGTGACCAGATGCACTGTGGCTAGAGTTGGCATCTTCAAGGTTTCCATTATTATTTTACAGTTCACAAAATTGTGTAGCTAATCTGTGTTATTTTTATTAAGTAGAAATTTTTTATACGGCAGTAAAAAACTTATGTCCAGAAACATATAAAGCCAGACTTGATTCATGTGTTGAAGCGTAACCTCTTGTCACAGGTGTATGTAATGGTGTCTTACTAATTACAATTAAAAACTGATATTCTTACACCTGCATGCAAAGTTACACTTGACTTAGATGGTTTAGATGGTCTTAGCATTTGTATAATTTTTCTGAATTCAAACTCATTTTATTTTCCAGACATGTTATAATAAGAGTTGGTGTTCCTTAAAATGTAAATTAGTATTGATTTATACCAATCAGTATTCCTCAGTATAAAAGAAACAGAATTATGTATTAAGTTGCTGTATTTCTGCTTCCAGTCTGAGTGTGCTTTGACCACTCACTGAAGATGCACAATAACCAAAGCCATTGTACCGCTGGTCATGCACAGCAGTTAGTAGTCCAATAATATATGTGTTTGGTTTCAGGACTGTGGTGGTCTTAGTCCCTCCAAAATTGAGGCGGTAGTATTCTTTATATAGAACTTTCATTATTCCAAGTTCTGGTAGACAACACAGTTTTGTTATGTGTTTCTTATTCTTTATTTGTATTTATCTTCTCTTTTAACCAAGATTCATGTACAATTCAACATAAAATGGTAACCTGAAGGAAATTTTTTTATTTCACTGGTTTGTAATTTATTTAATCATTTCAGACTTTCAAATCTAGTAATTTAAATCTCTGCAGGTTTTAAGGCAGAAATATGGAGTGCAATAAAACCATTATATTTGCCATATTTCACAGACTGTAAAATGCACCAAGATTTTACAAACCAAGTCAAGTGGAAAAAGTCTTTTATTCATGCCTGAAGCATCTTCAAATCATATTTTATTTAGCATTTTCCAGGAGAAAAAATGTGTCTGGTGGTTAGCAAAATATGATGTAAAATTTATGATTGAAATACAAGGAGGATTATTTGAAATATTTGTGTAGTTGTTTTATGTGAATCTTGGTGAAAAAACAAGGCAGCTGCCATCTTCCATGTCTTTGCCTCATCTTTGCCACTTTGTGTCTTTCTTAATTTGTTTTATTGTATGGGACTTTTTTTCTTGTAGCAAGAAAGCAGGCCAAGGGTTTATGTGCCTCATTGGTACCAAATTGATTATAATCAAGGCAGAACAATTTCAATCATAAGCATGACAATTTTAACAGTTTACAAACCACATTAGTTGAATATAAAGTGTGCCACTTTGAAATACTATATAGTCAAAAATGTAGATAACAAATCATGACTCCTGGACATACAGCAGTTCATTTTCTTTCACCAATCAATGTATACCAGTAGATAATAATTTAATACTCTAAATAAGATATTTCATAGTGTTTGCTGGAAAGCTTTCTACGTGAGACCTTCTGCTGTTCTGAACATACTATCACAGGAAGAACATAACTTTACATGCTTGAAAATTGTGCCTCAGTATATATTCAGATCGCTGTGAAAATTCTGGGCCTGAATATGTTCCATATTTGATACCAATCCTGGCCCTTACTTGCTCTCTTATTCTCTTTCCATGCATTTGCAGTGTATGTGCCATGCCATGTGTAAAGTTACCATCCACACACACACCTATATATGCTGCCATAATCATGAAGTTGTTACATCTGATGTGGTCTGTTGGTTGATCAAATATTACCCTCATTGTTTGCTAATATTTCTAAGCAGTAACCAAAAACATGATAACTCTTGCATTGAGGATTGTATTATTTAAAAGTTTTTAAATTAAATTGGTTATCCTTAGAATTGTTGATACCTGTTTGTGGCCTTCACTTTGTACAGCAAAGTGGTTACTACCCTTACACTTGCTTTAACGTTAGATGCTGGACAGTTTGCCCATATGGTCGACTTAGGTGTTTGTATAGTTAAAGTAGGACAGCAATTAGACTTACACGTATTTATGATTGGTCCTAATAATTGAGACAAGCTGTTCTCAGTGAGATGTGTGCTGAGGCCAAATAAAGTTTTTGTAATTGATATAGACTGTATCTTTGTGAGGTATGAGCTGAGGCTGTAGGAACAGTTGAACATCAAGTATGATCAGTTGTGAACATCAAGTACTGACATTTAAAAGTTCCCAATTGCATAAATCTCCCCACTTGCACTATCTCAATGCAGATCAGTTGTAAATCTGTTTGTAAGAAAGCTTATGGTGTGTGTTTAAACACTCAGTGTTTTTCTGGAAGGTATTCTCAAATCGAATATCCATGTACAATAACAGAGCACATTTGCCAGAAGTTTCACTATCTCTTTGACATTTCCTAAGTACTTTTATTTGATGGTCTTTTAAAATAGAAAACACTGATTGATTTGAAGTAATAGCTGTGATTTTGTGAATTTGAATACATTTTTAACTTTTTTATTTCTAATAATTTAATTGGCAGTAGAAATATTTCAGATGTAGCTAAGAAATGAAGCTGTGTGACCAGTTGTAATGTTATCTTCATGTCTCATTAAGAGTAATTACTATTTAATTATATTATTAAAGTAATATTTCACTCATTTGGTTTATGTTCTTGTATGTTGCAGTCATAAGTTAGATATCCAGATTTCATATGTTTGTAATTATGTACGTGGTAGATATGACAAAATTAATCCTTAGTTGGTGACTGCATTTTGATAGCATTATTGTATATGTGACATTATATTTTTGTGCAGTACAGCCATCCTCTTTGCTTTGGACAAGCAGAGGGTTGAAAATTGTACCCTGTTTATCAAAAAGCACTAATTGTGTATACTTCTTCAGGTGACAAACAGGAACTCTACAAGCAAGTTGATAAATTGTGTTTCTCAGAATGAATAGTGCAAATAATGGGTTTAGTTTGTGTTATATTTTGTAAAGAAAAACTGATTTTAAAACTGTATACTGAAATTATCATAGGTCACAGCAGTAACAATCTATTGTAGACTGACAGACCATCAGAATTAACTTCTGGTGTATGGCAAATAAGTTTTTACACTCAGCAGTATGGAGCAATAATAACAAAGACATTCTCACAACATTTCAGATTGTTTAGTTATTGCATATTGGCTTCTCAGATGCATAGAATGCCAATGCTTTATATGTAAAATTCATTTCCCTCACAAGTGCTGTAATGTGTTAGTGGTATGCCTTGCACTGACTGCACTTTTGCATGATGTTGACACCAGTAGAAGCCTTGTTTGTAACAGCATGAGTTAGTGGCTAGACCGTCACCTGGTTACCATGATTACCTCAATAATATATTATTAATGTTTTCCTCATTTGCATAAAATGTCATTTTTTGTCATGCTGGAGTTCTGAAATTTTATTAAAGAAAATCAATATCAGACTTATTCTCTTTTCTTCTGTGAATTAATATGTTAAGAGGAAATTAATGAGTTAAAATCAGGTGACGTACCTACGTATGTCTCTTTGCTGTTTGTAGGAGTGTTGGGATTATGTATGTAGTGTGCTGTGAGATATTATAACTTGACACAGACTATCTCTTTTTACATCTACAAACTACCCTTCTTACTTTGTCTTTCATTTCTTTTGCTGTAATACTGTTCAGAACTACATTCATGCATACTACTTTTTATATTGAGTGTAGGTACTCCTGAGAAGTAATGTATAATCTTCATAGTTTTTATCATGACTTCTGCTAGACTGGAGTAGTTTCCATCTTGTAACATGTTTAGTGACATATGATATTTTGAATTTATTAAACTTTTTACATATTTATACTTTGTAGTTTGTTAGTAGGATCAATTATCCTTATGATAATGTAGTTCGTATTTTAATAATTAGTGGCTGTTTACTGTACATATTTAGCTTGTAAGTCTATGACGTAGTTATTATGTATCTTACAAAGATATATGTGTTACTGATTATTGAGAAGGGGCTTAGCAGTCCATTGCTGTCATGGTGCAGCAAGTTAATAGGGCACTGTTGATCACCTGGCACTTAAATACACTTTCCCAGTTCTGAGACTCAGTCTCAGACATAGTCTGTTACGTGTTAAAATATGCACTGCAATAAAAGTGTACAGAATTCCTTCAAGTACCAAGGCTAAGTAGTGAGGGCCAAGTAGTACAGTATTATTTTTCTTTGTGTGTGTAACAATGTTAAGTTGTTTTGTGGACAGCGGTCATCGTTTTTTAACTGCCTCCTGGATATGGCGGCTGGCCAGTGGACTGGAAATTCCAAAACTGGAAATCTGGAGCCTGAGTCAGCAGAAGAAACCACTCTGCTGTCTCGCAAAAACACGGGGCGCAGGAGTGGCAGGTGAGCTGTTCCTTTTTTCAGAGTGGCAGTGACAATTTCATTGCTTTTATTAATGATTGATTTTACACTATTATGGTTTTCTGCAGCCATCTCAGAGAAGCATACTACATCTTTACGGTATTCTGTATATCAGAAATACCCTCCGTTTTAGCAAGAGGGAAAACTTTAATATTTTTGAAGATAATAATTAAATTGCTAGAACAGTTTTTTGGCAGCGGGAATTCCATGGGTTCCATTTACAGAAACAGAAGTAAACATTTCACTCTCTCTTCTGTTCAGTCTCAAGAAATGTAAAATCAGAATTTTTTTCAAGAAAAATGTCTCTGAAAGTAAAATTCCTAATCTGTCCATCACAGAGTGTCTTGCAAACTTTTAATGCTGGTGGAGTGCAGTAAATAAAGTAGTTGTTCCTTTTAGTAAGGAAAACTTAGAAGAGTTATTGTGCTGCTTTATACATGGGTCAGAGTCCAAATCAATTTCTTCAGGCATTATGTGATGAATTCTGTGTGAAACATGTGTCATATCTATACAGACAAGTCCATTCATGCACAGGGAAAGATACTAGAGCCTTTCTAGAATTTGGTGAAAATCCGTGGTGACCACCTTTTACTACCCTGAGGAAAATCCAGTGTTTCACTATAGCTTCTGTACTGGGACCTAGGCAAAATACAAACCTTTCAGTGCAGGTTTTGCTGCACAGGCATGATAGTTTGACATATGGTATTTAGTGTATTAACTTCCGTTACAAAAGGGATTTGCCTCAGATAAATATTTTAAAATGTTGCTACTTTTTTCTGTGGGCAAAAATGTTGGAAAAAATTAACAAAAAAATTAAAGGACTCCTGAATCCTTTTAAACTTCTGGACTTGCATTCAATTAATAGGGTCTGCAATTAACATTGACAAATAAATACTTGTGTATAAATGTGTATGGCAATCTAATATTGGTTACATTGCAATATGTAGAGCTTTACTCTCAATCATAAGATGTGCACAGTTATTTAAATTTGAACAACATATATATGTATATAAAAGATGTTTTTCATGATAAATATAAAACAATAATATGGTATAAATGGGTATAATGGTACCTCCATTAATCTAATGACTGTAACACACTAGTTTGTCATGTTTATTAATGTGTGCTGTGTGTGTGCTGTGTGTGTGTGTGTGTGTGTGTGTGTGTGGTATGTAAATAGCAGGATTGTGATGACAGATCATAAAAGTTAGCTTCATTACTGTTAGTTCTATTTCTTACACCTTGATAGAAAATCTCTTATGGTTCTGCTACTTGTTTGAGGCTGTAGGAGACTTATATAAGACATTATGTTCCTATATTCTTCATCTTATGCAAGATTTTTATTTAAATTTGAAGGGCGTGTCTGTGCACACGCGCATGCGTGTGTGTGTGTGTGTGTGTGTGTGTGTGAGTTTGTTTGTTTGTTTGTTTGTGTGTGTATACATATATATATATATATATACTAAGAGACATGTTTCTGTTTGTTACAGGACTAAAAAGGTGAAGGATGTTGTGGTGATGTACTGGGGTATATTTTATAGTGGAATGATCCTTACTGTACATACTGTGGCTTCATCCAGAGCTCTAAAACTGACAATTCCTAATGACCTGTAAAATATGAGACATTGAATGGCTGAACTTAATAGTTTACCTTAGTTTGTTATGCTTTATAGACTGTCCCATATTCTTTTGTTGGGAGGAAACTGTGGAATAAAATCGTGGAAATTCAGGATAAAATTGGTTTGTGTAAGAAAACAGTCATTATCCCTTTAAAAGTAGTGCATTATTTGGTGGGCAGACTGAATGAAACCACCAAAAATCTCTGTCACAGTAGTTTACCTATGACAAGAGATTCGAACCCAGGACCACTTGAACACAAGGAAAGAATGCTAACCATGTCAGACATGTAGGAAATTCTTTTGTTCTGACAGTACACAACAATATCTTACAGAAAAATTGTGGACTCTGTAACTACAGAAAAAGATGAGAAGAGCTTGGATGCTGTCACATTGTTCCCCTGCACTCTGGTGTTCCTTTTATAGGCCCTAGGCCACATTACCAGGGTGGTGTTGGTTGGTAGCATCTTGTGTAATTGGTGGTGCCAGTGTTACGCAAGTAGTGTACTGATACTGGTAGTGTATAGTGCAAGGGTGTCAAACTCAGACAGTATGCAGACCAAATGGATAGTTTCAAAATTTTAAGGTACACCACATACCATTTTAAAAAAGTAGGTATT
>JGI20166J26741_11378893_pt1 | contig 13879 bp, 7 predicted proteins | sample TergutCu122P5_FD_26741 | JGI IMG/M metagenome (IMG submission 26741)
GTATTAAAAGAAACCTTTATTTAATAAATTACAACCCTATGAGAACACAGTGAACTGCAAAAGGAAATCGAGACGCCGGTTCTTCTTGCTTGTGCGATCGTGGACTCCACCGATATCTTCGGAATTTCGGGGGGGGGGGGGTTTGAACACCCCAAACCCCCCCTCTCGGTACGCCACTGGAGCTAACATCTACTCGAGTCCAACCCTCGAGGCCATTTACCTGGCACAGACTATACTTAACCCATTTCACTACGATTGGGAAACTACAAGCAACTTAGGCAATGGTACCAACTTCCAAGTTGCCTTGAATCAACTTCATGAAATCTACAAAATGCTTCAATCCTCATCCCAGATGGCAAGAGTACAGGACTTCTTAGCCAACGAATGATGTGACTGAAGATTCATCCCACCACATGGACCTCACCTCAGAGGAATGGGAAGTAGCAACAAATTTCATGAAATACCACCGGTGAAGAACACAGGGTTCTCACATTGCCGCCTGCAGAAAACTTTCCACAATTGCTGAGATACAGGCCTGTCTAACCTGCAGACCCTTGTGCGCCGTATCCAGTGAATCCTTAAACCCAATATGTCTCCTAGACATCTGGTGAACCACTGACCCAATTACCTGTGCTGACTACACTAATGTCACATGCAAAGGTCTTTCTAGGTGGCAAACCTATCAACAGCAGGTACAGCAATTCTGGCAGACGTGGTCCTCTGATCATCCGCAGAGTCTGCAGCAACGTCAACGATGGTACAGGACATCCTGCGACCTGAAACCAGGAGAAGTGGACCCACTGCGTGAGGACAACACATCATCCCTCCAGTGGCCAACAGCAGTCATCACCAAGACCCATCTAGGGAAAAAATGGTTTAGTGCGGGTAGTTACTCTCAACGCCCCCAAAGGACATTCAGACGTCCAACTACAAAACGTTGCCCCCACCGCGTGCAAAAAAAATTGTAACCTTTTTTCCCGTGGGTGGCAGTATGTTCACGCAAGGGACAAATTTTGTGTTATATTGTGCATGAATTTTTTGCTTTATGATTGTTAGTGGTAGTAATTTTTATTCCACACATTTGTGTTTCTAATTGCACCACATAACGTAAGGCACGCTCCTACTCGCCCCAAGCTGACGTAATCATCACGAGGTAAGTGGTCGTGTGACACGTCTGGAGCTTCCAGACACCAACTCGCAGGCGGGTGGATCCAGCACGATCCAGTTCGCACCTTTGTTTGTAGCTTGCGCGGGCAAGTTAGCGTCATAACGCAACCAGTCTGTTCTCACACGGCTCCGTTTGCACACGTATTACATACAGCACAAATAAAAGATATATAAATCAAGGTTATTGGCCCATTTTAAATGTCAAATATCTACGTTTCTTGACCCTTGAAGGAGAGATCGACAGGTTGTACCAAAATATCGGTAAGAATTTACCTCTACGTAATAACACAGAAGGGCATAGTTCCCATCGACTACAACACTGAGCGTAATTAAATTAAAATACATTATAATTGACGACAAACTAAAAATTTGTGTGAGGACTGTACCCCAGTTAGCGTTTCTACGTTTGCATCACAAATTGTATGTCAAAACTTGCTGCAGACTTTGTTGACGGTCTTGGAAATCGGAGTTAACCAATTGGATATCCAGGTCAAGAATTAAGTGGAAACACACTGCTGGTTCTGTTTTACTGTATTTTGTGCACTAGTGCATAACTTTGTCAACAGATACAACATTATTAAATCAGTCGTAAATGCTTTCAAATATTATTTTCGTAAACCAACACTTTTAATTAATCTCACATAATTCGTGCGACAAAAATTTTTTCCTGAAAAATTCTAAAGTAAATTTAATATACTAAAAATGCAGAATAATTCCGTAACATATTCTTATGTTTGACATTGAGAAGAACGATGTAACAGAGAAAGGGGGTGGAGTTACAAAGATGAGAAGCTCCATGATTTGCACTGCTCAAAATATTTTTCGTGTGATTAAAAAAAAAGGAAAGTATTGGGTGAATCGTGTAGCACGTAGAATTACAAGAGAGTTGCATACAGTTTTTTGGGAGGCAGAGTCCATTTGAAAGCCACTCTGTTGAAATTACAAAAATACTGATACACACACACACACATTTTATAAATAAACTCGTGCGTGTATATTTGACGTGGTAGATTACATTCTGTCAGAAATAACTGGCAAGACTTAACTGAGAGAATACTGTGCATATTGACAGCAGAGGAAAAGAAGCAGAACATGCTATCGATGGAGGTATGTTCGAAAAGGTATAATGGTCTTCATGTGATGTGTTATATTTTCATACCATAAAGAAACTTTAATTATCTCGATGGTTTTTCGAAGAATAAGGCAATAACAAATTTCATAAATATCCGTCCGGTTGGAAACAATTTGTTGCCAAACTCAGATGAACGGACAGAGAATAATAATGGATTTAAAAATCGCTTATCGCAATTTTGCGAACGCGCTTGCAATAAATAAATATCCATACTGTCAGGGTGTTGGAGCTTGCTTTCATTTTATTGTTACCCAGACCACTAATTTGAAACCACGAAGATTCATGCGTAGGTTAAACCGAAACCACTATATCTTTCTATCAAGCGGAACCACATTTGTTATATCAATGCGAATTCTTATTTGTGAGCAGAGATATTTGGGAAAACAAGGAATCGAAGATAACGCTAAATTGGAAAACATTAGCCCTTATCCTGCTAACGTGTAGAATATGGTGAGCTCCTAATAATGCCAGCAAATGGCAGATGGGATTTAACTCGGCGTTTGAAGGGTTAAATGAGAAAGACGAAATGGAGTACACTTTGCGCCTTGAACTGGTAAGGCAGGATTGTATTTGCGGTAGAGGTTGTTGTTGAAGTCGATCAGTCAAGGTACAGTACGATATTAACTTTGCCACCTCTGTTAATGCAGTAAAAGAGCAAACACTTGCTTGTACACAGTGTTACTGTGACGTAAGAGTCGGTCTTTTGAAAATGAATTGTGATAAAATAATATTGCGAGTAGATATAAAATACAGAGTGTATTGAGTGCCAGCAAATATCATATACCTGTCTTTGATTTTTACAGCAGGGTCATATGTCTTCCCGTGGTGATTAATTCTAAAATTGTTTTTATATCTTGTATTTCTTGCCCAACATAGAATGGTATTTCTTTATTTCTGTAGCTTACACACCGCTCTGATTTGAAAATGTTTTTTTAGAATATTGTAAAGGAAGAAATCAGGCCACCATCAAAATATAATCGTAATTTGTTGGATAGACTGGGAAAGATATATCATTTTTGTACTTTAAATTTTATAACTACGAAAATCTGTAACTATGGTTAATATGGAATTAAATCTCTATTGCATTTTTCCTTTATATATGACAGCGACATTCAAAATATGGAAGTCAAGCTGCTCTTTCAGAAATAAAATTAGTAGGTTTTGTTGTATTCTCAAAACAACGAACAAAACTGAACCTAACCTACTAAAAAATACGAGTATCAGTTGATACGACATTAAGGCGTCTGGGATTTACTGGAACAACAAGGACGCCTGGCACAAAGTATTACTGTAAAGGAATTTTGCCGCTAGGTTTGGCACCAAAGAGACTCGTTTTCGCCATATCTGCGTGGTGGTTGCACATGACAATGCATGATATATTATTGTATTAGTCCATATGTAGTGACGTTTGGAAACGTTTGTTTCAATGGATCCTTGAATGTGTTTTTTACGCCGCCTATGATGAAGTCAGAATAGCACTAGTTCTGTAGTCTTAGGTTACGTTATATGATTACTGGTTATAGAATTATCTGAGTTCGGGACGAAGTTTTGCAAAGAAAAAATTTCCCACCAACACAACAAATTATTGCGTTTGTGTAAACTACAATACTACATGTTTCGATTTCTAATTAATCATCATCAGCCAATTAAAATTATTTTTAAATTTTATGAATTTTGGTTGTTTAACATGCAGCTCTGTAAGTCCCCCAAACTTAATAAATACTTGTTTTGGGATATATAAAAAGAAATGAAATATCCAAAATGAAAATTGGGAAAGAAATTTGTTGCATAATACCTTCCATTTGCAGTCTTGTTTGCACAATCTTCTTCTGAAGTTCTTTCCTAAAACTTCTGAATGAATAAATCTACAAACTTATATGTTTTTATCATTATGTATGACAGAATTTCAACAACTTCAGTAATTGTGTTTTTCCTAAATTCTCAACCATTTTTTTATCCTTTCCAAAGTCCTGTTAAGCTTAGGTTAATCCTCAGAAACCATTACCCATAACCTGCAATCAGACTTAAAAAACTGTCTATATATCTACCAAGATTAAATGTAAATTCGTTTCAAATTATAGATTCACTTCCCACTATTAACTTTATTTCTTTCTGCGGCTTGGCACCGTTTAATTTGTTAGACTACGTTCAGATAAATTTGGTAGATAAAATCTAAAATCCCCTGTGGGAATCTTGAAATGAATTACTACATTCGACCCAGTTACATTAAAGGAAACCTTTTTGTAGAGTGAATTATTTATTTTTGTAAGTATTACAAGCCCCTCTAAATTCTTGGTTATTTATTATTGAGGTAAAACACTCAAAATTCGATGCGTTGTGTTTTTCTTGCTTTTTTATGTAAATATAAATCTAAATACACAAATAAAATAATAAACCTTCAGTCCAAAACAAATTACATTCTCAATTAGATAAACCTAATCTAGAATGTGATTCGTTTCGAAAAATTTTTTATTATGGATAAGAACTTATTGAGAATATAAGATATTTTGTGCTGCAAATTTGTTATCGATTGAGCCATAACAAATCGGGATTCGTAATATTAAGCTACATACACAAAATGACCAAATAAATTACCGAATTTCGAAAAATGAAATTCATTTTTATCAGTAGGTTATCAATTTGCAAATGAAACTTTTATTTAAAATTATTCCATATAATTTAATCAAATACGAATTTAATACAACGATACTTTAAACGATGTTTTGAAAGAATGAAATAAACGTACACTTTTATTGATTTTTTGGACTTGAGGTATAAAATTTCAGTAAGTTAAGAAAAATAATTTGTTTTGTTTTACGCTAAAAACGATAAATTATTGCTTTCGAAATGACACTTATAGTGCCCTGATTGTCACGTGTGTGCTAACTTCAGTTCTGATAGTCAAGTGCTTAAAATTTCTGTGACTTCCAGAATTTAGACAAACGCCATATTTTGCATAGTACAATGTATTGTTAATATCCACTTTAGGTATTTCACATTGTAAAATATTGTGTGTCTGACGGTTGTTTTTACTGCAGGGAATAGAAAAAACATGGCTGCAACGAAGTCTGAAAAGAGCGAGTCTGAACTCCAACATTCAGTCATTCGCCAGAGAGTTCTTTGATGACGTTTCATCCGTGCAACTGCTTGCAGCAAAAAACGTTCATGTTTTTTTCTTTCTAAAACTTTTTGAAGATCTGACATTTATCTCACGCTCATTATGCATTCGATCCTCCGTAAATTAAGTTCATTCGCTGTTTCACGGCAACAATTTCAGAAATTGTTGCAGCTGTTAGGAGAACTGCGCACTTTACACACAGTAAGTACTAGCAAATGTGCTTGAATTCGGTTTGTCTATCAATTGTTAATTTGGAGTTCACGACTGTGGAACAGTGACAAATTAGCATTCTTCGAAGTTACGTGGCAACAGGCTTCCAAACATATAAACAAATCAATAATTGGGGCAACTGTGAGCACGTATCAGTAGTAGTGTTTAGTTGTAACCGGTGAGAAAGACGCGAAAGGCAAATTTGAGGTTCCTGATTCAAGCTTTTTAGATGTGGCAATCTTTCAACTGGTAAAAGGCGACTTTCTGCAGGGGGATATTTCTTACATCTTCAGGATTGAGCAGTGGAAGAATAATGGCTTTTCATTTTCAAAAATTGGTAATCTTGGCTTGCTTTATCACATTCTAACTACTTATTTCTTAATCCAAATATGATTGTCCAAATCCTTCCTTTTAATGTGACAATAAGCACTTTCACATGCAGAAACACATCTCATTTTTCGGATTTTTTGGAACCAGTGATTTATAAGTTTTGTCAATATTTATTTTCATTTTGTATAAATTGCCAGTTATTTCTTCTTAATTTTTGTTGGAAAAAACATCTTAATCTTTCCTTTCTGCAGATCTTTCCTTTAACATTTGGGCCATTGTGAAACTCCGTATTTGAGTCTTACATACTGCAAGGCAGATGTAGTTATTTTTCAACTTCCTCTATGTACCTTCAATTTCTAATAATTTTCTCTTCTACATTTTCCTCAATATCTCTCAGAATTTATCACGAATTTGCAAGTTTCAAGAGCTGTTTCGAGAAACATCCATATTATAAACGTATAGCATTATTAGGCAGTAATAATGATTCCCTCTTCTAGGTGTCACCAGTGAGTAGGGCTAACTGAATTAGATATTTGGGCACCTAAATTTGAATTGTGCAACGCGCCCTAGACAAACGGAGTGAGGGGAATGGAAACGGGTGTGATGGGAAGGGATGGAAATTTCGAAACGCCGATATTTCCAGATGTTTTACTGATTATGGTCAAGGTCTAGAAACGTGGTTTTATTAAAAGACATTCATTAAGTTTCTGCTCAGTTAAACAGTATACAACAGTCGGCCTGGTATTCTGCTAATCTGGGTAACAGAATGCGTTATCGGAGTGTTGGTAGTGTATAAGGAAATATTAGTTTTGTTATTATTTAATTCATTAATTTTGTGAAAAAATATGTGTAGTGCAGATAATTAATTATGAAATTCGTAATAAATCTTTTCTTACTAACATAGGTGGGGCTGATAAAAGAAGGCAACAAAATATGGAAGAATGACAGAATAACATGATATTACCGTTTCATATCCTCTCTATTGAAGTAGCAAAATAGAAGAGGGTTGATTTAACAAGAAGGCCGACTTTTTTAAGAGGATAATATAAAATTGATTTCCAAGCGCTTATGTATAACTCGGGTCATGTAAATACAGCAAAAAGAATTACCAGTCCAGTAAGGGGGGGGGTATATTGGGCAGTTAGGAAACTGAGAGTTTTAGAGCGAAATAATGCGCGATGCAGCAAAGTGACGGATTCCGTTCATTCATCATTTTGTACCTGCGACTTACCATTTATTGCCGCTTTTCATCAATAAAATTATATTACTGTGTGCACTGTCAGTTAACAGATAACGCCAATCAGAGGAAGAAAATGAGAACGTGTTTCGTTCTGTGCTACAACGTGACTCAAACATAAATTACCTTCACAAATCCTCAGAAGAGGCGTGTCCTGAAATACCGCAAACTGAAAAAAAAACACGTAAAATGGTAAAATATAGAAAATGAACCGCTTATTAATATAAAGGAAATCTTTCACTTTTTGTGATTTGTCGTTTATTCCATAATAATATTCCCACGTCCTTTTTTGTTCTCGTCCTGTTGGATAAGGCAATTTTGACGTCTCTTTCATAAATAAAACGATTTTTATTCCAACAGATTTTTTTCTAACAGGCAACAAATATAGTCTGTGTAAAAGTAGGGTAACAATTTTGATATAAGCGATTCGACTAAAGTTATGTTTGGAGGCAGCAACAGATATATGTTCGAATTATATTCAATTGTTAGGTCAGCTAAATTTGAAATTTCAATACTTGCAGGTATGAAAAAACTTTTTGAATGTTTTACGTGATATTTTCATCGGTTACGTTTTTGAGGTGATAAGTTAATTGTGTGTCAGAAGGAACTGTGTCACAGTATCCCTACCTAATAACAGTCACATGACAGTTTAGTGGTCTTCACGTAATACGCAACATGATGCAGTAAAAATGCACAATTGGCGGTGTTGCTGTTCAGCGGTTCGCTGTTGTGTACTGTGATATTGACAGGTAAGGGGGAAGTTTAAAGAAAACGCCTATGTTCACGCTAGTGGGGGTTTTGTGGATGGTTATGTCCAGGTGGTTAAGTTTATTGTCGTGTTCTGTTTCTTTGGTGAATAGCAGGTTTAGGTGGAACGAATTGAAGTCACTTAAAATTGTTTGTATGTCAGTTTGTAGATCGTCATAAATCAAGAGAACATCATAAACAGAGCGGAAGTAATTCACTAGTTTGTGTTTGTGGGCCAGGCTGGGGAGGTGGGAGTGTCCAAAGTGTTTTAAGAAAATCTCAATTATAATCCCAGAGGAAGGAGCGCCCATGGCGAGGCCGTATTTTTGAGTAATTGTCTTGTCTCCGTAGTTAAAGTAGTTTTGTGACGTGAAAACTACATAGCAGTTTAAAATTTCGGAGTTTATTTTGTGGTTTATCATGTTTGAGGCTAACATGTCCTTGAGGAACTTTTTCCCATTGTGTGTCAGAAGAAACTGTGTCACAGTATCCCTACCTAATAACAGTCACATGACAGTTTAGTGGTCTTCACATGGGTTCGAGAACATTTATTGAAACCAACAGCGAGGAACTGTTTCCCATTGTGTGTCAGAAGAAACTGTGTCACAGTATCCCTACCTAATAACAGTCACATGACAGTTTAGTGGTCTTCACATGTGTTCGAGAACATTTATTGAAACCAACAGCGAGGAACTGTTTCCCATTAAGGAAACCAAACTATTTTCCTCCACACACACAATTCTCCAGGGTGTTCAACACACACTTATGTTCCCACAGGAGAAAAGCCAGCTCGCTCACTACACCTGACTCCTAAACGTGTACACCGTTGCCCACCACAGCAGATAGCTCTACTCACACCAATCTCAACGTTCTCATTACCCACCCCAAGCGCACCCCACTCAAATTCCGGGGTAAACTAGAAGAGAGAGCCGACTTTACGCTTTGAATTAGAATAAATCCGACTAATTAACGAGCACTATAGACATCTTTACATTCTTATTACAGAATATACCGCACGGAATATTTAGAATATTAAATATTTATCCAATTTACGAGTACTGGGAACATCGCTACATCTATATCACGGCATATGGCCCCCGTGGTTACGATGTCATTTCCCATGCCTACTGGGCCGCCTCCCACCAACAATACCGAGGAAAATTTACCGAACGCATATCTGGCCTGTAACCATCCCGTCCCTTCCTATTCCTACTACCCAACCGCTCCATTGGTACACAGCACCCCCACTTCACTTACAGAGCACTCAAACCTGATTCAGCCTGTGATCTTGATCATAATAAATGATTCTCCCGATATTTGTCAATGGTCACGCTACCAACGAGATCTCGTTGTAAGGAATACACTGTATAGTCTCCTCTGAGGCACAATTCGAGACCTGATGATGGCCCAGTGCGAGAGACGAAACATGTAGTCTTATCAATAAATACTACACCACATTATTAGATGTGTTTCGACTGTACTATCCTGTACCATCTTATTGTATCTAACACACCGGGGAAGTCACAATTTAAGATTGAGGAACCTAAGCCTGAGCTTAAGTAGAAGATCATGATGGTTTGGAATTTGAGTGGGTAAGTTGGACTGAATTGAAACTAGCAAAAGGGTGTTCGAGAACATTTATTGAAACCAACAGCAAGCAACAACAACTGGACAAGGCATCATGAAGATGCTCGCTGGTTTCGCGACAGAGAATTTGCGAGTGTCACTGAAGATATCGCGAAAGGATCAGTCACTAAAAATGTCGCCTTTCCCTTCAGAATTCTCACAATTTTTTATCCAGTTGCTCCTGCTCGCTGTTCGTTACAGTCTGTGTCTGCAGACAGCCTGATGTCAGCTTCAGTCATTCGGATTCCCTCAGTGAAATTCAAATCACTCATTGTCCTCTCTATAGGCTCTGACTCAGGTTCCTTAGCTTCCTCAAGGAAAATTTGTTTACGAATTTCCACAGGATGTTATAGGATGTGTTCCTCTTCATGGGAGTTCAGCAAGTAGAAGAAATCTTTAGCCGTCACGTGAACGAAATCTCATTAATCATCGGAGGGAAAGTAAAGCCCATGTCGTAGATTTGCGGCAAGTAAAAGTTCCTTACATGGTGTGGAAGTCATCATTTCGGCAAAATTACCGGACAACATTCTCGCCCACAGTTCCCACTTACGCCGCTAGGATCACTCTCGTCGTGGCGGACGTGGATACACCTGTTGGCGAAGGTGGGAACGTCTAAACGCGGGGGAAATCAATGGCAAGCTACCCCTCAGAACTTGCCCAGAATGCTGGGTACCAAAGCCATACCAGTGGCCTAACTGAGCTCTGGTCTCTGCCCAAAACGACCCAAGGTCTAAATACCTGTAATAATAATAATAATAATAATAATAATAATAATAATAATAATAATTGTATTTATTATGTTGTGGTAAATAACATAAATTTCATAACTTTTTTTCCTGGAATCAGAAATCAGGTCTGCATTTAATTGGGTTTTCAATTTTGTTTCTACAAAAAGAGACTGAAAAGAAAAGTAAAAGCACGAAAATCCCAAATAACCATCACAAATATTAAAAAAAAATATTCCATTTCACTTCAAACCGCCGTCATACACACAGATTCTGGGAAAGCAATAACATTTAATTAAATAAACAGAGGAATGTAAGGTACTGAGAAAACAAATTTTCGTTGTTTTTTTTTTTTTTCAGAATGAAATAATTTTGGGCATCGTGTTGGTGATACCGTTCATCAGTGCAATTACGAAAGGAGCACTGCTACCAACTGCGTCTCTTAGTTTACAAGAAATCCATTTGGTGCGCTGTCTGAAACACATCAGCCACAGATATTTCACACCAGGGCGACCTCTGATGATATCATCACCAACAGCCTACCAACATGTGCAGCAGGAACTGATTGCAGAGATTCACCGAAATTCTCTCTGGCCTGTCTTTGTTACTGTTGATAGTAATATTATATTTCCCGAAACTTCAGACTTCGTAGATAGAGGTGGCAGTTACATTATTTTAACACCAGATGGGAATTTGAAGAGTTTTAGGGCTGGAATTTCTGGGCGACCAATGGACGGAACTGAATGGAGAAGTTTCTGGAATTCTGAATCTCGGTTTGTTGTGGCTGGTGCAAATGAATTCTCAATGTCGCAACAAATAGATACATTTGATTATCTTTCAAAATTTAGAATATATAATTGCATTATCGTAAGCAGGGAACATTATATAATAGACCAAGAACATAGCAGACAAATAAAAGTTAATGATGTAGACACAGTCATGAAATTGGGGGTGTACACTTGGTTTCCATATCAGAGTTCAGACCGTTGTACTGAAGTGAATGATATCACCTTACTGGACAGTTGGGTTATTTCTGCACAAGGGCACTTCACCAAGAACACTGACTTGTTTCCAGAAAAGATCAGTAACAGCCTCAATGGATGTCCTATGAAAGTAGTTGTAAGAAACTCTCAATGGAATTTTACTACGTATTATATTCGCAAACGGTATTCAAATGGGAGTGTTGTGAGGTATGTAGAAGGTTTGGAGATAGATTTACTGAAGTTAGTTTTGAAACAGATGAACATGACATTTATTCATGTCCCTACTCCAAGAGGTTTTCCATATGATCAGAGAGCTTTAATTTCGACTATGTTTGCGAAGAAGGCTTATATTGCCGTAGGTAATTTGGGAACACCGATTCCGTTTCATCTACTTTTGGACCTCACCAATTCCTACTACATGATGACTGCCCGTTGGTATGTTCCGTGTTCTTTCAAAATTCCAAGATGGAGCAGCTTCTTTAGAATATTGTCTGCGGAACTGTGGTTAGTTCTGATCATATCGATTGTGACTGCGGCCATTTCGACTACACTTGTTGGGCGATACAGCTGCATGTCAGAGTGGCAAGTGTACAAGACACTGACAAGTTCGTTGACCAACCTCTGGGCTGTCATTCTTGGGGTGTCAGTGTCAACGATGCCACGCACACCATCACTGCGTTCGTTGTTTCTCGCCTGGGTGTGTTTCTCTGTGGCTTTCAGCACAGTGTTCCAGGCATTTCTCACAACGTTTCTTACTGACTCCGGCTACGAAACACCAATTCAAAACATGGATGAGCTGTTCGCCTCAGGTATTAAGCTTGTCTGCCAACGTTCACACTATTCCTTTTTCAAGAATAGTGACGAAAGGAAAGTACAGAAAGTTCTTGCTTATTGTCCATCATATGTGGCCTGTTATCGCTCCGCAATATACCATAAGAATGCTTCAGTTTTTTTCGCTGATCTGGATGCTGAATCAAAATATGCTGATGGTTCTATGTTGGACGAGAACTCTGATCCAGCTTTGTGCGCGTTGGAAGACGGGGTATATTTTAACTACGCCGTGAAAATGTTAATGCTCCAAGGATACCCACTGGTGAAGCGAGTTAATGAAATTATTGATCGTGTGGTTGAAGCAGATCTATACAACTTCTGGATTTCCCTGAAAATGCATTCGCGTAAATTACATTCTCGGAAGGTAGCTATCGTTCAACAACTAGATGATTATTACAGCTTCAACCTGTATCACATGCAACCTGCCTTCTCTCTCCTTTTGATGGGCTGGTTTCTAAGTGCCCTCTGCTTTATGTTCGAGTTGTTATGCAATCGCCTATTAAACACAAGAGTTTGAAGTTGAGAATAGGTAGACTGCTACATTAATTTAATTATAGCAGTTACTTCCGTAAGGACTACGTCACCCGAAACTTACCAACCAGTTCACTTTCCAGCTGCCAGCCAGGAAACTAATCATTCCTATGAAGGAAGGAATAAAAAAGCGGGGAAATCCGTTTCTAACTCATTAGATATCTCAAACGTAAACTGAAGAGTTTTATTTCCTTATCAAAGGGTATTTTACTAGCTATATTATTTACACTGACCGAGTTTGCATGTGGAACATAAAGCTAATAAGTTAGTAAAGAGTAAATTGAACTGATATCAAATTCACTCGCTCGGATTTAGACGCCAGCGATTTTATTCCTTTTTATTTTTAGATAAAACGAGTATAAAGGCAAATAGTAAATTTGCTCTGTGTAGCGTGTAAAACATCCCCGTATGATCCACGTCTGTATGATTTAAAGAGATTTCCTGATTGAATTATTACTTCGTTAAATCTGTTTCTATTCCGGAAATTACCAAAGAAGTCCCTTTTCCATAATTTGGAACTGGGTCTGTACTGACGTTCAGTTAGCGTATTTATTTTTGTTTTCTTCCTGTTGTAGAAGTTTTCACCTGCATCACACAGATTTATGCATTCAGTGAACACCCTGTAATTGAATTAGAGTTGCGCGCAGTTATATGTTGTGAATAAGACAGCACAACCTTCTGTAACATACAGCGTATTGTTTGAATTTGTGTAATATTTGCCTTTATTTTCTTGTAGTTTAAATAAAGACGTTCTTAGTGGCAAACATAAGAGTTTGTCAAATGTTGTGGTGGTTCATAAATAATAGTTTGCAGTGATCTGTAAGAAACAAGTCGTGTTCCATTTCAGGTAAACTTCTTAAACTGCCTGAGAAAAGTCGTGTAAATTTTTTGTCTCTTTAGCTGTAGTGCAGGCCGTAATTCCAATGTTACCGCTGCACCGATGAACACTGTATTTCTTGTAACAGCTTGCCTGAACTTTACTTGTGATATTCCGTTCCCTGTCATAGAAATTATTGTATGAAATTACAATCAAACTGAAAACAGTTGCTTTTTTATGGGACGATATGGTAAATCTGACATTTTTCGAAATAAATAATGGTTTTTTCATCCTCTTTACAACATTATATGAACAACTAATAATATAAGTAAGGAAGATCTACCAACTTGATGCAAACAATTTTACTATGATTTTTTCTCATAAATGGCCTCTACATGTTTCGGACATTTACATGTCCATCTTCA
>JGI20166J26741_11380004_pt1 | contig 13878 bp, 8 predicted proteins | sample TergutCu122P5_FD_26741 | JGI IMG/M metagenome (IMG submission 26741)
TTCAACTTTGGATATAGGTATTTTGGGTTATATCGGTATAGTTCAACATAAGGAACACTCTCCCGAAGTTTTGTCCATTCCTCCTGGGACATCCTGTATATATATAGTCTAACAACACATTTCAACTTGAGCGCTGCTGGACATATTTTACTAAAATTTATTACACACCCTTTTATATATATATACAGCATGATGTTCCATTTTATTTTTAAGACACCCTTCTTCAGTAGAGAGTTCCTAGGCAGCAAATATTGAAGATTTAATTAGATTTAATTATTGCTTCTTTTCTGGACTTCCAGTAAAGCTGTAAATGTTAGAACTTATTTCTGTTTGAAATGCCAGCATGCAAGAGATTGGTTTGATCTTAGGTGACTAGTGACTGTAGTGGAATGTAGAGTACAGAACTTGGGTAATGTTATCATATTGCACAATTTTAAAGGATTTATGTAACATCATACTTTTATGTTGATATCATATATGGATCTTACAGAGTACATGTTTCAGACTGGAAAAATAATTCTTGTAATTATTCCTGACTGTTTTGGGTTGGCAGTGTTTGAGCGATTATTATTAAGAACTTCCTTGTATGGTGTAAGGTAAGGTAAAGTTGTCTGTTCACATACTGTGAAGGCGTATGAAGGAGTGGAGGTATGGCTGCAGTCTTTCTTAACTTACACACTAGACAGAAGTGAGTTGTCATCTTCATGCCCTGGCTGTTGTATCCCAGGAAGAAGAGCACTGTTGTCCCTGGTAGGAATTGAACCACACTTCCTTGGTTGTATGTGTTTTGAGAAAACCAGCAAATGAGCAGCCCAGAAGAGAGAAGGCCTCAAGCACAGTGCTCATTTTTTGTGTCTTGAATGTCACTCATACTTATTGTTTGTTATGTTTCAGATTCGCACTGAGCTGCAAATTTGTAGCTTGTAATTTAAAGTGTTCTGTTACTTGTAGTGAAATTGTCAAACTATATTTTCATCTTCCAATGGTATCCAAACTTATTTTAAGCAATGAGCAGTTGTAACTAGTTGTGAATGCATTAGGTCCAAAACCCACTGAAAAGGGAACAGGCCTGGATGTAATTTCTTCATGGGAAAAGATGAGTAAATCAAAACATAATGGTGTGGATCCAGAAGCAATGTTGAAAGATTATGGAACTGACACTACCAGGCTATTAATACTTGCAGATGTAGCACCAACATCTCACCGGCACTGGAGCAGTAGGAGTAAGTGTCTTGTGCCTCACATTTACATACTTACCCTACACTATAAAACAGAAATAATGGCAACTGCCTATGCAGAACAGCTACTTTCCATTTTTTGTTATTATTATTGTTGTATATTTGTAGTGGTTTTGTGACTGGCTGTGCATCATCTTTTAATGTAAATATTCTAATATAATTCATACTTGATGTAATTTGTACTTATTATATATTTTCTGTAGGCAATAATTTGGGTTATTTATTATGAATTTTTTAATGTTCCTGTGCTGTTTCTCTGATTGGCCTTATGGCTGTTGTACCAGCACACTAATAATGAAGAATATTGAACTGAGTTATAATACCACTGGGGCTTTACCCTTAACAGTACATTTATTATTAACACTGGTAACTTCCTGATTTTTCTAGAAATGAATTACATGAATTTGTGCCATTTAATTTAAAGTACTTATACAGACTGATTTAGGTATGCCAACTTTTTTGGGTACATAGTTTTGAGTAAAAAAGAGTCCTGTCATCATGGGTCCACTTTGGGAAGTTTAAGGAGCTGTGACAATTTCAAAGTAAAGACCTAGATACCAGGAATAATGGTTTTTATGAGAAATTTCATAAAACTTCGATTTGAAACTAAACAAAGTTTTATTTAATAATGGAATATATTACAGAAGTGTTCAGAGTGTGGCTTGTGACTTGAATGCACATAGTTTGGGCATAGCATGTCATTTAAGTGGCTGGTAACACTACTGAAATACACATTCAAGCCACAGGCTGATGCTTTTTGTAACATTTTTTTTATTGCATAAGTTGCAAAATTTTAAGTTGAAAACTTTTATATCTGGTACTTTTCATTTCATTTTTAAACAGCAATGAATCGTTAGAAACTTCCATATCATTTGCATGTTAATGGGACTTTTTTTTTATACCACTAAATTAATGTACACACAAAAGTTGGTAGACTCCTCTGTAAGCATCCTGTAATTACTATAGAACTTCAGTTACCTTCTCATATTTTGAGCACTGCTTACTTTAGCAGACGTCCAAAGAAAAGTTATTTTTTATGGTATTTTTTCGGCGAAGTGAAGAGTCCTTTATAACTTCTTTTGTAGCATTTCCTGGTATACTGAAATGGCAGCATCGTCTGTGGTTGACAATGAGGAGTTTCCTAAATATTCGTTTCAACCTGGAAAATATGGTTTCTGAAACAGTTGTTGATACACCTGTGTTTAAGGAGAATGAAGTTCAACTATTTGATAGTCGAAATTACTATTTGAAAGGTGTTACTTTCAACTACGCTACATCATTTCAACTCAGTGTTGCTATTTCTAAAATGCAGGGTCTCACGAATAGTTTGCGGGTAAGTAGCTTGAAATCTGTCAAATCTAATTGCTTGTGAACCTATACTTAAGTATTTGGGTATTTGCTGAAGTTGTTATTAAACAAGTATGCTCCTTATTACAATTTTTATACAGCACCATAATTCAGGCAAAGTAATGAATATTCTGTAATATAAATAGGCCAACCCATTATAATAAGATGTAGTTCAGCATTCTGACCCATTTAATCACTTTTTGATTTTCTGAAAATGGGGTTATACAAGTTTGTAAATTTTACAGCGAGTTCCACCAGAGGTGATAGGTCGTGGTCTTCAATTTGAACGAGCTCTTGCATGTCTTATCATCAGTCTCGCACCGATGGCACCACACTTTGCATCAGAATTGTGGTCTGGGTTTGTATCAGCTCCAAATCGCATTAATATTTCATCAAAGGAAATAAATTGGGATCAGGGTGTTCTAGAACAGACCTGGCCTGAAGTTGATTCAAATTACCATCTTGAACTTGTGTGTATGGTGAGTATATCTAGGAATTAATCTGCCAAGTTTTAAGTAGCAAATTTTCATATTTGTGTAGTTCACATATTGTGGAAAAAAATCTATCTGTAATTTAATTTAAGAATAAAAACATCTACTCTGTCAAACACAACATAAGTTTATAAGTTCTTAAGTTTATAAAAACAGCTGCATGTTTCAATTAAAGTAAATAGTCATCATCAGGCTGTACATAAGAAAGTAAAAAGTTAACAACTGCAGTTTATTAGGTAATAAAATCTAATAAATTGCAGTAGTAAGTCAATGTTTTACTTTCGTGTGTACAGCTTGATGATGGCTCTTTACTTCAGCCAAAACATGCAGCTGTTTTTAAACTTAATAATAATATGTTTTGTTTGATGGGTTTTGTTGGTTTTATTCTGCTATTGACAACCTTGAGTTAATTTGATTTCCTGTGGATCAGGCTTGCTTGTTTTTATACTATAGTAGGTACTTCCTGTGCATTGACAATTATTGAGCATGTTGCCCATGTTGAGTGGCTTTGAATATACATTTGCTGCTGTCATGTGGTTGTTACTTGATACCCAGTTTTAGGGCTGCCAGTCTCAAAACCTGTAATAAAGCTCTTGTGCTTTAGACACATTGTCAGAGGATGAACTCAGGACATTTTGTCTAGATAGCATATTTGTAAGTAATTAACTGTGAGGATGAAGGATCATCTGTTGACCTTAGCCGTACTATAGTAATGCTTACATTTTTCCTGTCCAATTCATGAAATTTTTATCATGACCATCATTAAAAATATTTTCGGTGTAACATTAACATAAATACTTTGCCCTAAATTTAGTGCACCGTATTATGTTTGCTATAATAAGTGGCAAATGTAATGCATATAGTACTGAATTATAAAGTTGGTGATGAATTTGTGAAATAGCTGTCCTGCTTCAATATTTTCTGTATATAACTGAGAAAAACTTAAATCTTCTGGTCAGAATAGGTTTCGGATGGCATGGGAATTAATCTGGGACCTCACTAAAAGTCTTTTAAGTACCTTAAATTCTTCACTTCACTTGAAAATTTAATTCCATCAGGCTGTATTCTAAGTGGTGATAAAATTTCATGAGTACAGGAGAGGTTTAATTCAGCTCTTTAGGGATCTGATGAGGGTATATGACTCAGTGACATAATCTTCTGTTTTTGGACTTTGTCCGTCATATGTTTAATGAAGCACATGTTTCTGAAGCCGGCTCATCTTCCGTCTTGAGGCAAGGACAGTACTGAAGCTGGCAGAAACCTACGATACAGCAGTTCTGAGTCACTGGCCTAGACACAGATGGTAGAATAATATTAAAATTGCTCTTAAATTGGATTAGAGGGTGTGGATTGGAACTGGTGGTGGACTCTTGTGAACACAGTAATGAACATGTGGGTTCCATAAACTGCAGGAATGTGACTAGATGAGCAACAGTCAGCTCACTAAGATGGGTTCTGCTCCATAATTAGTTATTCATTATAATAGTAGTTCATGTTGACATTTAATCTTCCAAGCCTGATGAAATGATAAGAGCTATTTATCATAAAATGTATTAGCATTCCAGTTGAATGTGATCTTTCAAGGAACTGTTTTTCATGGGTATCTGTCCAAAACTTTGTATGTAATTCTTGTTTCATATAATATGTTACTGCAGGTAAATGGAATAGAGAAGAAAACCATCTGCCTCCCACGTCATGAATTTGATACATTAACACATGATGATGCTTTGAAACTGGCACTGTCACAGTCTGACTTGCAGACATACACATCAGGATATAAGATTGTTAGCACAGCCTTCACAAAGCATCCCAGCTATGAAGCTGTCATTAACATCAGAACAGAAAGGATCAACAAAGAGAAACATCAGCACATGCAAGATGGTTGAAGTTTAGTGTAAAGTAAGTGATTATGCAGCACTGTAAATATATAATGAAATTAAATTTAATCTTTATCTCACAGCTTTTATATGTGTATTTGATGTGTGAGAAAACTGATGCCATGCAGTCAGTCATTTGTTGCATGAGTGTTTTTAACAGTGGGCTACATTTTGTTTAGCACACATCATTGCTACCTAGTGACTGACGACATTGCCCAATCTGCAGTTTTCATCAGACCCATATTCAAAACACTCTGTAGTAACATAACTTAAAACTGGCAGTTCAGTAACTCAACATAATGTGCAATCACCAGAGGTACATTTAGGTAAGTTGAAATTAAATTACCTGGGTGTAAGTTGAAGGAACTTGATGGACTTGTATGTTGAGGTGGATTAGATAACTTGTTGAGATGGTAAGTCACCAGCCTCTTAATGCAGAAGCCCAGGCTTGATCTCAGGCCCATGCATATAGTATTTTTGATGGTCAAAGTGACAATGAAACGCATTTTTCTCCGAGTATGTCAGTTCTCTCTGTCAGTATTATTCCACCAATGCTCCATTCTCATATTTCACTTAGCCACCAGTGATACTACATAATCTTAGCAAGTGACAGCATTATACAGCATTATTGAATGCGACAAATGCACACGTGCACACATTAGATTATATGAATCACTCATTAATTCAGGTCCCTATCGGTGTCATATGGTAGAATTACTGAATTAGGGAAGAAGCTTACCATAAGTAAAACAGAAGTTTCTCTCATGCCATATATTAAGCCTTCGGTTGGAGCATCCATATTTGTAATATGCAGTTAGACAAATATTATTCTGTACTATATATTAATTAACCATTCCATACCATTTTCCTGGGACAGGTTCTGTTTGCAAAACTTCAGATCGCCCAATTGGAGAAGCTGTCATATGCAATGGACATAACCATGTACAGCTTTCTGTCCTAAAAATGAAGGTGTTTTCATGGAAAATAAAGCTTCTTAAGGTTTTCTTGTGCATTAATAGCACTGATAGAGGAAATAACGTAATAAGAGTAAGTTGTTAAAAACTGCTAATGGATCACATTTCCCATTGTAATTAAAGAAAAACATAAACTTGTGAAAGTAATGAAATATATGTAACAAACAATATCACAATATTGTATTAGGTCAATGTCATGTGGTATAAAAGTCTTACACATACAATTATGAAAATTCATGGGGAAAGCTCATAGGTGTTTCCATAGTCCCTTGGTTACCATTATTTGGAATGTGTTTAAGTTCTCTATATATGCAGAAGGCAAGGCAGATTCTATTGCTCCTTGAATAATGACTGCCAAGTAGACTTCAGATGGTTGCTGTTCTTTGGGCAGTATCTCTCATTTTTCTAGGCCTTCAGGTGTTGTGCACAGTTGATACCTTTGACATACAACTTTCCTGCCACTCATTGTCTCTATACATACTTCTATGGGGAAATAGATGTTCTGGTGTACACCTTCTTGTCTGTAATGTTATATTTGATATGGAAAATTAATAATCTGATATGAAGCCAAAGTGGTTTATGTAACTGTCAGCACTTAAAATATGAACATAAAGATATTCAACTCCAAAATATGTACGTACATGGGGGATACAGATCATAAATTATAGTTGAATTCAAAATGCCATTCACTTCAATACTGGCTCTTTATTTCAGTGATGTCACGACTTGGCTTGGGACTGGCTCAGAATGCTACTTGTCAACTGATGTACAGAATTTACATAACATAATTAAAATGAAAACTTACAATGTGCTCAACTGAGTTTGGAAGTTGCAGGAACTCAACAAATGAGTTAAGTTCTATTCCAGAGGCCTACAGATTAAAATTGAATTAGTGTCTTTAAAAGATGCCAAATAGCAGTATGTGTTGAGCATCACTACAAAACCGTTTAATGTTAATGACAGTAGCCATGTGGAGATCCTGCTTTCAGTTAACAAACTGAAGCATGATCTGAAAAACAAATATTTATGTGAAATAATTTGTAAAGGGTTACATTCTATATTCTACATTACTGATGAACTCACTGATCAAGATCAGATATGTATGAATTTTCTACTTCCCATATTGCAACCCAGACCCATTTTCCTGTATGTGATACCACTGTTGCAGGTCAGCCACCCTACATGTTTGAATATGGTCCACCAAAGTCTAGTCTGTAGCCCTCAGAAATGTCATACACTTAAAAATTTCATTATAATAAACAGAAAGTCAGCTGCACTTCAGGTGAGTATTTATTACAAGCATGTTGATTTTTTTAAAGTACAATAAATGTACATACTATGAGACACAACACTATGTTAATTTTAGTATGAAGTTCATATACTGAATCTGAGCCAGTAAGTTACTTCCATGTGCAAAGTACATCACATGTTTTGTCATTTTATCTACCAGGGATAACTCCTGATATCCTTTTGTTCTTGTAATTGCCACAGATATTGTCAATGGCAAACCCCCGACAGAACCATGTGCCCTGAGGTCGACTCAGCCTCTGAAAGTGAGTACCAGGGATTTCTCCTGGGGTAAAGGTGGCCGGTACGTTTGTCTGACGACCTACCACCCTTGTAGTGCCGAAACGTCAAGACAATCCGGGCCCTTAACTTACCCAGAACCCCTTGGGCCACCTCGGCCTGTCACGGGACACCTTTACTTTATTGTCAATGGCGACCTGTAAAATGCAACCTTGCTCCACTGTGCTGCATTATAAGACTCTCACTTTATATAAGTGAACAGCAATGATGTCACAACTTCCTACAGGCCTATAAAATCCAAGTATTGAACGTTAATTCCCCTACTAGTGCTATTCTTGTAATATGATTTATGTCACTATGATGTGGTTATGATTTAGGTATTTAAATATATCACTATTAACTTGCTTGCACCATTGCCCTCCACAATAAACTGATACAGAAAGTCTTTAGGTGGTTCATGTGATATTGTGATACAGAAAGCATATCTTCATTCTTTATGTAGAGTTCTGGAATTCAGGGATACTTGAATTTCGTTGTTTAGCCCATACAGTATATAATGAGCAAGTTTTAATTCAATCCTGACGATATGGTCATATGGCATTATGTAATGTACGCATACTAATAAGGCAGCTGGGATGGCATAATCGTATACTGACTAGGCCACGGTTTGGCCTATCGGGGGTTCAATTCACGGCAGTGACAAGTGAGTTTCCTCTTCTCCCGAACGCCTGTGGGGCCCACCCAGTCCCTTATTTTATGGGTACCGGAGTTTTCTCCTCAGGGATAAAGAGACTGGAGCGTGAAGTTGACCACCAACCACCGGCTAATGCAGAGACTACATATGAGTGCAGCTACAACTTTACCCTCTCTACAAGAGATATATACTTATCGTTTTTCAAGTACGACAATAAAGTTGTATTAGACTGAAAAGCATAGTAGTCATTACACAACACACCATTACTGCAATACGCCACTTTCAGTGACAATACAAATGGGCGAATAAAAAGGCGTCAGAATTTAATCTGGCATAACCTCCTTTTTCATAAGAGTCGTATTAATCCGACCAGGCATAAAAATATGAACACATTACAAATGCCTCCCTTTACTTTACCACCAGGAACGCGAAGAATGACTATTTATTCCCTCCCGTTGAGTCCCGTATTAATCACTACCGGACGTGACAAGCAAATCGCGTAAACATCTTACGTTACATTTGTGTGGTTCACGTAAGGCGGAACGACTGCAGAAGCACAAATCATCTAACAGCAGCGTGGCCCCACGATGGCGGCGAACGCACCAGTAATCTGTGACAGCGCTATTTCCGCGATGTTTGTAGGCGGAGCATCAAACATGGCTAAAATGTCGCTGTCCAGGATGACTGCGCGCGCATACCTGAAGTGACGGATGCCATTGTTTTCCGGAGACGAACAGCTGGAAGTCACGTGGCGCTGGACCTGGCTTGGGCGGGGGAGCACAGGAAGACCCACAGATCAACTAGGGAAGACCACTTGATAGATGCGGCGATGGCAAGGAATTGAGTGAACCTAAACACTTGCGCCTTGCACTTTGCGGCGAACATGTAATGTGCGAGGTACTCGTAGTGGTCCCGCCGATGGTAAGTTCCGAGGAAAGCCTTAACGTGACGCCAGGTACACCCGATGGTGTCAGTGTTGTCGCCGGTGTCCGGATTGACGAAAGAAATGCTGTAGTTCACGATGCGGTACGTGTAACCCTGAGACTCGGTATCCCGATACGCAGCCCAGGAATCACTGATGAGCGTAGTGCCGGGTTCGGTCCGAGCACGGATAAGGTTCGTCAGTGTGTCGACGGTTTTATCCGGTACGGGAACAAGAAATGTTCTACCGGACCCGCGTTCGACTCCGCCAAACACCCACTGGCCCTTAACAGGGTGTCCCCTGTGGTATTTTCGCCGACCGAACTTGCTCCCGTCGATCTCAACGGTCTTGTTAGGACCCCCGATCTTCTCAGAGCTGCCATTCAAGTATACCAGCGGTGTCTCTGCAGAACATAACCCAGTCCGCGATCGTGTGATCACTGAAGTGATGTTCGTGTTGGATTTGGTTGGCAGGTTCGCGGCGCAGGATGTCGTACGTAAGGTACAGAACCTCCTGGAGGGCGAGGTGACTGCTGGAACCATGATCCATGCCTTATTGACCTAGACCCGGAGCACCTTTTTCCAGCGACCCTCCTGCGACATCGCCAACTGAAACCATCTGGAATATTGTGTTCTGCGTACCAGGTCATATCATGACCGCAGCAGTTACACTGCACCTTACTGCGAATTAAGCCCACGTCCTTCAGAAACTGAATGCCGGTGGCCTGGTCACTGAATAGGAACATAAGGAAATTCTTATTCGCATCACCGGAATGTCCCACCGAAGCTCGTCGAAAAGATGTTCTGGGGACGTAAGGCATCTGGTTGAGTCTTTCTTGATACTCCTGGATGACCGATGTAATGTGCTGAACCATTGTAATGAAGGATTTTCACACCATATTACAACACCGTTGCTCCTGTCAGAAATCAGTATGGCGAACTGGCGTTGTAAAGACGCGTGTGGGTGTTGCCTTGTGGAAAAAGGGCGCTAAAACCTCAACCCCACTATAGAAATTAATTGGGAGGTAAAAGGATGTAAGATAGCATGGGACATGTGTGGGAGGAGTAATAAAAAATTTGTTAAGATAAATGACCTAAAACCATATCTAACCTCTGTCTCAAGAGTAGATAAGTTTTGGGTTAGAGGGCATTTGGATACCGCACGCTGCGGAGCTATAACGTCCGTGGAGTTAAGTGTTGGACTACAGCATATTGGGTACACGCTTCTGCAGTTATACCCATAAAGCAACATGGTTGCCAACTTAACACTCGTCAGCCAGCATCTCTCTCCTTGGTGTATAGCAGTATGAAGGTATCAGTGAATTATAAAAAAAAATTATTCACACTTCCTAGAACGCAAGTCGCCAATTAACGTTTATGCTAATAACCCGTATCTAAATGTTATTCTTCAGGGGTGGTGTAAATAATGTCAATAATATCAATGTGAATGTTCTTTTATACTCAGATTCAAGTTTACCAGTCATGAGCGTTTAACGCCACTATCACATCAGCTTCAGTTTCACTGAACTGAAAAATTGCTTGTAACACGCATATTCGTTCGTTCTGTCGAATGCTACTGTCATCCTAGTCAACTATCCATATCTACCATGTACTGCCTACGTAACTGGTAATTTTAAATCTGTTACAATTATGAACTCTAATCAGCAGTTGGTGGCCATTATAATCAATATGATTCCCTCCTTCAGTACACCTACCCATAGTTGTAACACGGTACACTGTGTATGATACGACGTCGATAAGATTTCGATACGATATTTCCAAAGGTATATGATCAGTACCACAGAAGGCGGAAGTATTTCAGGCTTGGCAGTGCGGCCTTCGTTTTGTATGAGTGAGGAAGCAAATATTAAACTTGTGGAGTGAAGAACACTGCAGTTTGTGTGATTGGAAAGATCCTGGTTATAGAAGAAAGGACAAACTTTATACAGTGCGGGAAAAGTCGGGAAACGAAAGATTCAGGTAAGATAATTTATTGCTGAATATACTGTAATCGATTTGACAACTGCATGCTGTCGTCGTTACTCACATATAGTTTTCTGTCACAATTTATGATATGTTCATACTGAAGCAGTGCATATCGTCTGAGCGGATCGCCTCAAGTGTGCGAGGCTCGTATCGTGTCGTATGTATCGTATCGTCATCGTAGCAGTCATTAACTCCTTTAACGTGCTGTGTGAGAGCGGCCATAACAATTGGCAGCACTTTTCAAATCTTTAAATTTAAACTGGTAGCCCGCGGATCGGCAGCTGTCCTAAATAATGCGGTAATATGACCAGTTTACAGTCATCGCTTTTTGCGAGTTCTCTTAGCAAATAAATTCTTGTAGTTTTATTAAACGAAACTTCTTTCCTTTTCTGCTTGTGATTCTGAGGTTTAATGGTATTATCATTCGTGTGGAAAAGAGGGGGGGGGGGATTTTTGTGTCTTCAGAAACGAGAAGCGGAATGGTGTTACAAGGTTCATATCCATGGAAGACAGATCTGTGTCCACCAAAGCGTATTTCATATTCCCTCAAGTATGGCGTTTATTGCTACTGTTCCAGTGTGGCTGAGCATGCCATTGCTTCGGTATTAATACCACACAAAGGCTTTGTGTTTACAGTCGCTGCACTCCAGTGCCAGGGTTTGTAAATTTCGGAAGAAAAACCGCCGACTGCCTTAACGGCAACTTTAAACCCTGACGCCCACCCAACCTTCTATTCAATGCGCAAAGGGTGTTCTTTACAGCGGGGTAAAGCGACTGGGGCGTCAAGTTGAACACTCAACTTTATCGAACGCCGAGCTTAAGCCTTAATGTTGAGCACAGAGACAATTTATCCTTATACCTATTTCACTGTTCCTTTATGTGACCTTGAAATGGACCCTCCCGAAGTGGTCCTGTTCATACATTCTGTGTAAATACTGATTACTCCAAGTCACACTAGCAATAACTGTTCTTATATTTAACCCTGTACAGGTCAGTGGCATCGCTAGGCTTGACTTAAAAATCACTGCAATTTGCCCCTACAGTACATTTAATGTGTTCCATGTGATTATTATAATAAGCAACCATTATTTCCCTGCGCAACATTAACCGACTGACGTTTAGAATGGAAACCCATGTTCACAGTGCGGTAGAAACTGACTCTGTACACAATGCAGAAGAAGTTCTGATCACAGCAAAAATGAGGATGACGGGGAAAATCGCCCTGTCAGCACTTTTGAAGCAAACCAGCGTTTTCATCACACATACATACATATTCATGTTTATGCTACTCTTATCAGAAAGACAAAAATGGCGAAGTCTGGGGATCTTCTATGAAAACGAAGCTACTCGGGTGGAGCTGGGGGGGGTTCTTCTTCAAAAGTCAAATTCTCAAGCAGTATGGCAAATTTAAGTGAGGTTATAATGCGATAATGAAAGGAAAGACACATCAGCAGTGGTTTATGTTACATAGCCTCTCTCTCTTTAAATATACGTAAGAAGCGAACAGTGGACACCCGGTGTCATGTATTGCAAGGAACTGTGAGGAAAATAAATGAGATGTTCACCTACAGATTTATGGTCTACTTTATTTTGAATGATTCTGTCTTGGAGCAGGCTTACAAGCCTACGGCAGAGTTTCAAAAATTATACATTGTTTTAATCTTTACATTGGACATGTTGCTGTGTTCGATAATGTACTAGGTAGTATTTAATCACAATTAACACAACTATTTATTTGGTTTAGTTGTTGTTTCTTAATATAGAGGAATTTCATGTCTTTTTTATATCTTTGAATTTTGCCGCTAATGTTGTATTCGGGATTTTGATTCTTGCTTATTTTGGGATGAGATGTTTTTGAGACACTTGGTTGAAATGTACATTGGCAATGCAAGTCAGTGGTTTCTTTTTATGTTTTTATATTGGTAGATGTCTTTAACTTGATGAACAATTACAGTCTTTACCTTAGACATTCCTTTGTGTTAGTTAATGCACAAAGTATTATTTAAACGCCATCAGCACATGTGTTTAGTAACGTTGATGGTGGTTTAGTACGCTGTTACCACTATTTTAAATGTTCAGTTTTTCTGGCCTCATAAATGTGGTATGTCAGATCAGGTCGGCCTACCGCAGTCTTAGACTGCTCACAGATTTTATTTCGGTAATGTAAGCACAGAGAATTCTGTCCAGAACGAGGCCAGAAGATTAAATGTAATTATTTTGCTGTAAATGTTATGTATTTACCAAGATGTGGCGTCGATTCAAGGACAGTTCCACATACAAAGCGATTAATTTACTATGTATGGCTTACATGCCGAGTCTGAAATTTCAGATGATTTGTAAAATCAAAACCTCGTAATTTTTAGGGGTGTTCGCGAAACTACAGAACGCCTGCTATCATTGTTTCATGCGTCCATCTTTATTCATAAAACACCTAAGTAATCATCAGACGGATATTCATGGAATGTCATATTGGGAAGTTTTATTAAGCCTTATCGAGCCATTGTAAGCTTCGTTAAGATCGGTAAACAGTAATAACCACAAAAACCTACATGCGTTCCTGCGACAGTCTCGAGAGAATCCCGCTAAATGTTTATCGGAAAGGAAAATCTTTTACACAAAAGTTATAGAAAGCAATAAAGCAAATACTTGACGTCCACTATATTTTTCGGTAAGCCTTACTGTATTAGAAATAATAAAAAGTGACTGTGTGTGAATTTGTAGGTCTACGTACGAGGGTTGGAACTTTAATAGTGGCAACTATTTATTTACAACTGATACAAAATAGATACATATTTCGAAGTTTTACTGTCCTTCAATGTAGTC
>JGI20166J26741_11382226_pt1 | contig 13874 bp, 6 predicted proteins | sample TergutCu122P5_FD_26741 | JGI IMG/M metagenome (IMG submission 26741)
CACCCTGTATATATATGTGTGTGTGTGTGTGTATATATATATATATATTTTTTTTTTTGAGAGAGAGGTTTAGTATTTATTCTCACTATTATTAATTGTTCTTTTGTCAAAAATATCAAAGCATAAGCATACATTTACAAAAGATCTAAAGAAGAAATACACGTTTTCAGAAGGGCTATAATGAATTTGAAGCTGAAGGTGTGATGTGCATTCCGGAAGCATTTATATCTGTTGCCATTGAAGGATCATTATATCTTGAGGCACATTTGGAAACAAAACGTACAAGGAATGTGTTGAGGTGACATCAGTGCATCTGATATAACTAACTTGTTGCATCCAGGTTCAGGAGGAGATGAAATACGTGCAACAGAGCATACGTGGCATTTCACTGTGTAAAACATCACAACAGTTACAGATCTACAGACTTCACCAGTAATTTAACGAAGAAAATTTTTACTCACTTGGAAATGGCTCTAAAACTGAACAGTTCCAAACAAAAACAGAAGCAGTTATAAAAGGTGTGATTTCTCTTTGTGCAGTAAGAGGCAGTGAAGGCATCTGCAGGAAACATTCTGGTTTGTGGAGTAGTGACAGATGCAAGTAATTGTCTTGCATTAAAAATTGTCATGTCTTTATTTAGTATTTTGACTGGGGAAAGGGTTGATTGCAAATAAATTTACTATTTGCAGAGGAAACCTAATGAAGTGGCACAAACTTTTGCACAATATGTTCATGGGACATCATAAAATAATGATTGTGTGTCGAAATGTATTGTATTTTCAGGTTCTAATTATAATATGAAGTTCAGAGGGATAGCATGTACCTCCACAAATAATGCTTTTGCAAAATTGAAGGTTTCAGTAAAAGACAAGTTGGTGTGGGTTGCCTGGTCACATTTTAAATAGTTGTTTGCCATGTGGAATGGGCACTTTAGACTTGGGTATTTTGTCAGATGTTGTGAAGATTTAGAGTTACTTTTCAGTCTACACTGTGAGAACTGAATCGTCAAAAGAGTTTTCTATTTTTGTTTGTATTAAGTACATGTTGTATCATAGTGAGTCAAGATGGTTGTTATTTTTTCCTGCAGCGGAGTGCCTGCTGCATACATTTTCAGCACTAAAATTGTTCTTTCTCTGTCAGTCAGAACCACTTGTAACTAAGACATTTTTTGAAAACAGTCTTAGTTAGATCTCCTAATGGTATGTTCAATTCTGTATAAGTGTGTTTCAAACAAATGTGGAAGCACAACTTAACATCAATAATTGAAATGCTGACAGTTCTTCGCACTGTGCACTTGCCATTTGGTGAGAGGTTAGCTTCAAAATTTGTGATATTAAAAACCAAAAATTTGGTGACACGGATGTTGGAGGATGGCTATGAAGAAGAGTGCAAACAATTTTTTTCAGCCTGTAAGGAGTTTACACTTCATGCTTGGAGTAGGTGAATATGTGGATGAAGCAGTATGATGAATTGTCTGCATTTTGTTACCTGAGCTTAAATGGTTCTACATCATGGGTTAAATTTTCAACTTGCTGTTTAATCTGTACACTTAAAAGGTGTTACAGATGATACTAAATATTTTGATGATATTTGTCATCTTCAAAAATAAACCATATATATATATATATATATATATATATATTTGGCCTGTCCTTACCCATAAAAATGGACAGAATATTTTGGTAAAGGTAATAATGCTACCAGTCATCAAGACTTATTAGAGTTAGTGCAGTTTTGTTTTGCTCTTCCCTCACATAATGGGAATGTCAAGAGAATTTTCTCCCTCATGCAGGGTGAGGGGAAAATGGAGAGGAACAGATTGCCTGCTGAATCAGTTAAAACAATTTGCACTGTGCAGTACAATTTTAAGAATATGTCTTGCAAAGTGTTACTTATATTGTGGTGCTTGTGCCATTCTGAAGAAAATTAGATCCACTGACAAGTATGCTTGTGCATGGAACTGACATACTAAAAATCTGTGCTATTATGTTCTTGTGAAGAAAATAAAATATGTCCTCTTTTTTATGATTGATAAGTGGTCAGTGCCTTCATATCTTGTGGTGGGTAGATGGTAATCCTGTACATTGACATCATCATCATCATTTTGCATCCTTTAATAAGAAGACAGCTTTGGTGTGTATAAGTTTTGTATATGGATCATCAAGTTTTTTCTTTCATTTAACCAAGATGCTATATTCTCTGAAATGTGGTTGATTGGGAATTAATGCATTTCATTGCATTTATTTTCCAGTTCACAAGCTGTGGTGTATTGTATTGATGAGAGTACAGGTGGCCTTGAAGTTTCCCATTATATTATCCTGTCTAGTAAAGATTACCCTGGGTCTCCTGGATGTGTTCAAGGCATTAAATGGACTCCTGATGGCTGTGCTATGGCTGTGTCATGGCAAAAAGGTGGTGTGTCTCTTTGGAGCACATTTGGGGCACTTCTGATGTGTACTCTTGGTTGGGATTATGGCCTACATGTAGATCTTGCACATTCTAATCCTCTGCATATACACAGTATGGTGAGTACATTGGAAAATTAATGGCATAATTTGAAAATATTAACATTTCATAACAGCTAAAAAAAAAATAGCTCTTAATGGCAGGTACATTCTGTTTGTCTGGCAGCAGTACTGCAAGGTATTGCACAATGATACGTAAGTCAAGCAGTCTAAAAAAAAATGCGAGGAATATCTCGGGATATTTGTTTTTGAATATGCACCTTCTATAGCTTAAAACTGTTTTTAGGGTTTCTGTTTCAGGATGTTTTAGTGTTCACTGAACAAAAAGGTAACATAAATTTTTTATCTGTTTATCATGAAACATTTCTGTTGTAAGAAATGTTAAATATCTCCATGGAGTCCTTGAGAAGCCAATATTCAGTCAGGTAACCATGAAATTCTCTGCATTTTATGGAATCCAAGGTTTTATTAGTGTGTAACTGTTTGCCTTTATCTGCCCGACTGTCAGTTACGATACTTCGTTCTCTCGTCGGTGAGCATGAATCCATCCCAAGGAATATACAGATGAACAGGAGCCTCTTCAGTAATCATCACTGTAAATTTGTATGATCATGCCCTTTTCTTATTTATTGATGACTTACACACAATCATGAAAAACTTAAAGATTGACCAAGACAAATGCTGTTAGGATGTGTGTTCAACTCTGTGCCTGCTTCAGTACTTCTTTCCTTCATGAAGTCCAGCTTTCGAGTCCTAGTTCTGGAATGTCTCTTCCTTTGTCAAGAAAACAGGTAGCCTGCAGGCAAGCCTGTCCTAAAATATCTTTGTGAACAAAGGAACATCTGTGCACAACTACCTACCACTATAACAAGAAAGAGATTTGAGACTTTAATGGAAATGTGTGTTAGACCTCTACCCATTCTAATGACCTACAAGGCTTAAATGTGGTTTGAACTGCTAAACCCCTCCATGCATTCCAGCCTTTAAGTATTGAAAATTTTTATTTGATTTAAAACTTCTTGATTCCTAGACCAAGACTTGAACTGCAGACCCTGGCCAGTTACAGGTGTGTTTATTAGAGCCTTCCTTTCATCCCTGTTACTCTGTGAAAGTATCAGTTCACAAAATTTAGTTTTGCTTCACATCCTGTGTGATAGAGTTTGTGAACAGAGTTACCTCACGTGGATTCACGTGCATCAGCTGACAGCTTATGGCTGATAACTGTGTGTGGATGAGGCAGTGAGTGGGCTGTGGTCTGTTTAGGAGGCAACCCAACAGGAAATTAACAGGTATAAGGAACAGATAAAATAAAGGACTCTGTTTCATTGTCATAACGATAAATTAAATTTCACCCTGGAACAGGCCATGAAGGTCCAGAGGGGGAGTAGATGTATAGCTCTACTCTTCCTTCATCTTTGGCACTAATGGGGGTGGTGGTCAATGCCATGCCCCGGCCACTTTACCCCTGGGAAAGACCTGGTACCAATTATATAGGAGGCTGGATTGGCCCCAGGGCAGGTTTGGATGGGTGCAGACAATCATGCCTCCACCGGGATTCGATTCCCTGACTGTCCAGCCCATAGTGAGTTGCTATACCAACTGAGCTCTCCCGGCCCACATTTCATTGTCATGCATTAGGGGCAAAAAAATTAAGTTTTTGGCATCTTCTTAAGTTGTACTTAATGGTAAAGCAATCCCTAAATGGGCCTGGACAGGCACTAAGGATTCCAGGAAATTAGGCTCCCAGAGCTTAAGACAATCAGCATGTGAATTTGCCATATGCACGGGCTGCCTTTACTCCCCTGGAAGTACTACTGGTCCTCGTTTCTGTTAGAGGCTGATGATGTAATTAACAGTATCATGTTATAGGTTTTCATTATATATAATTTAATCATAGACTATTACATAGTTGTCTGTATAGTTGCAGTCAATAACTATTTGTAGGTAACTGACCCACATCATTATTGACATAGTGACTGCATCTGTTACTCTCCTTTGCCTCAAGCTGTATCAGTTATTATATTACGTGGTTGAACAATAAAGTTCGCGAACTCGCCACCATGTGCTTGCCGTGGCAGCACTGGACAAAAGCCTTAGTATGGTTTGATGACATTGACATATCAGTGTTTCACAGCTAGTTTGTTGTTGATCTATAGTAGTCTCTTTCTGAGTGGCATCTATAACTGTCTGCGTGTGTTTTGGTGTGCTGCCACGGGAATGTCGGAGCTTGAATTAGAGCAACGAACATTAAATTTCTTGTTGTTAGTTGATGTTGATATTAGTGCAAGTTTCTGGGATAATGCTATGAAGAAAACAGCAGTTTACAAGTGGGTGAAAAATTTTTCTGAGGGAAGAGAAAGTGTCACTGACGAAGAGAGATCAGGACAGCCAGCAACAAGCAGAACTGAAGAAAATGTTGCAAAATTTGTCAAATTGTGCGTGAAAATCATCAGCTGACTGTCAGGAGCATAGCAGAGCAAGTGAACATCGACAGAGAAACAATTAAGAAAATGTGAACTGAAGATTTTGACATGAGGAAGGTGTGTGCAAAAATGGTCCCAAAGGAGCTCACCAAAGAACAAAAGCAAAGAAGAGATTTTAGCTACTAAACAAATAACTGTGTTGGAACACCCTGCCTGTTCACCGGATCTAGCCCGCATTGACATTTTTCTGTTCCCGAAGATAAAGGAAATATTGAAAGGTAGGCATTTTGATGACATTGATGACATCAGGAGTAATACAACGGCAGCTCTGAAGGCCATTCCACAAAACCAGTTCCAAAATTGTTTTGAAGGATGGGCCAGGTGCTGGCATCGGTGCATAGCTTCCCAAGGGGAGTACTTTGAAGACGACCACGATGGTATTCAGCAATGAGGTATGTAACACTTTTACCGCAATGAGTTCGCGAACTTTATTGTCAGATCATGTATGTAATGTGATGTGCAGATTGATTATGTTTCGAATTAAATAAATTATGAAAATTTTCCAATTCTAAGACATGGCACATCTAAACCTTCCCTGTTGATAACTGCATTGTGCGAAGCACATATACCTTTTACAGTCTTGTCACTCATGTCAGGAGATACTTCTGTGATTTTGTTTAATATTCTACATTTGCCTGCATGTATTCCAAAGGCCTGCTAATTTGCTCTCGTCCTCTTCGATAAATGGTAATTAAAGATTCTTCCAGAGTCAGCAACTTGTGTTCTGGGAAATGGCAATTTAAAATAATTAACAACTTGTATGCTTCATCCTGTAATGTCACAAATTGAAGTTATGTTGCTGTAGGTAGTTGCATGTTATCAGGCATTGAAATTATTGCTGTAGAGCATTTTGACAAAGAATTCCTGTTGGATTGCTTTCCATAAGCACCAGCAGTGTTGATGGTGAAAATGTATGGGGCATCAGCAAGATCTTGGAACACAATACAGCAATATTGCTTGTAACTGTAGTACATGCTGTATGAATTTGAAGGGCATGATTTCAATCAGTGCTGCTTATACAGTTGGGAATATTTCACTGAAGAAAGAACTGATGTGATGTTGCAAGTAGCATTTGTAATGTAGGTGTAGGAATATGAAAAGTTACAAAGATTTTCCAAATAGGTACATAACATCTGTGCTTATATAACATGTAGTAGAGTTTCTGATTCTGAAGGAATCTCAGTTGGTAAAAACCTGTGTTATTATACATTAAATGAAAATGCATCCATGTGCTAATGTTGCAAACAGAACAGTCACAAACAAGTCAGAACATCTGAGGGTCAGCTTACATGCATTACTCAGATAATGGGTGTGTATAAATATGGACATCTTGGTTTATCTCTGAGAAAAAGTAAGTCATGATGGCAGTTTTTTCTTTCTTTTTTTTGAAAGACACCATAAACATGAGAAACTTGGAAAGCAACCTAGCTTTTAATCCTGAGCAGCGGTATGAGGCACTGACTGGTCCTGGATAAGACAGTTACACTGCTATTGGTGGAAGTTTTGTTCCTGAATGTGCTTTGGTGGACAATTCAGTATACACATCAGTACCACTGGAGTCTTCTTGGTCATTTGTGCAGTGAAGAACAGTGCCTAGAAGTGATTAAAGTGTCTAGTCAAAGGAGGGATGATAGAAATTAAACAAAAACTTGATCTGATGCAAGTGATGGGAAATGGCCATGAAGCCTTGAAAACATTTTATTTATTGTTGATAGTTGGAGAAACCATAAATAAATTTAAAAAGACTGATAAATGCTTCTTCATATGAAAATTGAAGAGTTGATATTTTGGGGATAAAGAAACAAAAAGGGCACCTAAGTACAACTAATATGTCTCAAATGTAAGTCTTATGAATGAAGCTGGGAGATTAAATCAAATGGAAGGAAATCAGCACATGTTGGCATAGTGATTTTTGCAGACTTTCGGTGAATGATGACAATTCTGTCCTACTCAGAGTTATTTCCTTCTTCATTATCTTTTAAGGATATTTTGTTTTCCAATATATTAGACTTTGTTACAGAATATGGACTTTGCATTACCTGTCCTTGATTTTGTTGTGATTAAAAAGTGTGAATGAGTTGACAAATGAACATGAAGTTATAAAATAGTATCTTACTGCATGTAACAGAATTATGTACAGTGATAATACAAATTGTGTAAAAAATATATAATTGTTATTGTGTACTGAAGTTCTCATAGTACCTCAATCTCACTGCTGTCTCCTCCGTAGGGCTAACAGAATATTTAACTACCTCCAAGGAGCACAAATCTGTCTTGTCAAGGTAATTGATTCTCACCTATTTATGACATTCCCTGATGTGATGGAACTTGGAGGTTCATTACTACAGTCATTAGAGCCTGCTGTGTGTCACTGTCCTGAGTGAGATCTTGTCCCCAATCCCACTACAAGAAGATTCGTTTTAATATTATCCTCCCATCTATGCCTATGTCTTTGAAGTGGTCTCTTTCCCTCAGGTTTCCCCACCAACACCCTGTATGCTGTTTCCTCACCCTAATGTGTGCCACGTGCTCTTCTCATCTTCTTGATTTGATTACGTGAATAATGTTTGGCAAGGAGTGCAGATCATGAAGCTTCTCATTACACAGTTTTCTCCACTTCCTATTCCCTGGTCTCTTTTAGGTCCATATACTTTCCTTAGCATGCACATTCTCGAATGCCTTCAGCCTATGTCCCTCCTCCTAATGTGACCAAGTTTCAAACCCATAGAAAACAACAAGGAAAATACAGTTCCGTATATTATCATGTTTATATTTTTGGATAGCAGACAGGAAGGTAAAAGATTCTGCACTGAGTGATAACAAGAATTTATTGATTTCAGTCTGCTCTTTTTTCATGAGTGGAATTTTGGTGTGTTAGAACGGTTCAAATACTTTAACTTTACCACATTTTCAATGGATTTAATACCTCTCTGTATGTTGTGATATTGTCCTACATTCTTTTCATGAGACTTGACCACTTTCTCTGCATTTATTTCTAGAGCAGTCTCCTTACTTGTGACTAATAAAGCTTCATATTTTTCTCAGTAGCATATGTGCTGTCAACCAATATACTAACATAATCAGCATACACCAGAAGCTCATATGTACCATTTAATTGTTTGTTGTTTGAACATTACTAATTGCATATTCTAAAGCAAAGTGGAAAAGTAGGTGTGAAAAAGCATCTTATTTTTCAGGTAATTAGTAACAGGAAATTTGTCAGAAAAATGTTTGCCTACCTGGAAGCTACTGTAGGTTTAATTTAAATGCGTATGTATTAGTGTTCCTAGTTTCATAGCACCAAACTCAGTGAGAATATTGTGTAGGACATCCCTCCTGACTGAATCATAGACGATCTTGAAGTCTATAAGTAGTTGATGCACTGTCCAATTGTATTCCCATTGTTTCTCAAGTACTTGACAAATGTAGAATACATGATGGGTAGTTGACCCTTACATTGAATTCTGCACTGAGTTCTCTAAAGCTGCAAACCTGTTTGGATTTTAAATTGATACCGGTCCATCACATTCACCTTAGTTAGCTTCTTGATACTGAATCTTTCCATATACAGTTTCTATGCTGATTGTTTACTTACTGACAACCTCCCCATAAATTTGTAACCACCACATAGTGATCAGTATTAGAGGCAGATCCGCTGAATGATGAGGCATCAAGTATGCTTGAATGCCATCTTCTGCAAGTCAAGATGTGATTGATGTGACTGTGAGTCTTCCCATCAGGGGAGGTGCAGCTGTATTTATGAGTATTTCAGTGTGTGAAAGCTGTGATCTTGACAGATTTTTGCTAATCTAAGACTGTTATCATTACTACTTATGTACACTCTCATTCCCCAGCTATCAGTTTGCAAATATCTTCTTTCCCCAATACTGCATTAAAGTCTCCTAATAAAATTTTAATGGAACAGAAAATTTTTATTTTATTTCTTAATATATGTGCAGATGAACTATAAAATGTATGTGAATGTGTATGAACTCATTCTGAAGTATCACTGAAACTTTTCTTTGTAAGTAAGTGTCTAAAAGTTATGTAGCCTTCCTAAATTTTGCACCTAGTATTTATTTTGTGCCCAAAAAACACATTTTTTGAGTCAGTGTGAGATTCTCCATCATTCTGTAGTAAGGAAAGTACCTTCACTTGTGACTTCCTTCACAGATTATGACTCTCAGGCACACTCTTTTTCAGCCCAGCTTGGCCCATTCAGCTTGCACTGTGTCACTTGGCTTTGATGGGTTTGGTTAGACTGGGCTTTGCTTACCTTGGCTTTACCTGCAGTGTTTATGATGCCTTAAAACACAATACAACAAAGCACTTTATTCCAGACATGCTGGGATTGGATGTTTGTACCATATATCTTTGGTTTTCCCATGAGAATTGCCCAGGTACTATTTACCTGATACGTGTAGAAAATGAAAATGTGTTACAGTCAAGTTCATTTGGTCTTTTCCCTGTCTAATTACGACTGTATATTCCAGGAATGGTCAGCAGAGGGTTATCAATTGTGGATGGTGAAGCGACAACCTGATCATGATCCTGGGGGAAGTAGCAGTTTGGACTGTGTTATACAATTGGATTTTGTCAAGAGTGCACTCACTGTAAACCCTTGCATGGTATGCAGTCATACCTTACTTCAAGTTGTTAGTTTTAAAACATAAGCTGCAATGAGAATTTCTGGGGAGAACTGTTGATGTTGTGAGACAAAGCTGAAACCAGAAGTGTTGTAAGGATATGGGCCATGTCATAATTCATATCATTTGTAATTTCTGTAAGAAAAAGTTGTTAATGACTTTTCTAAGATGTGTGATAAGGTGCAGTGATAACTTGAAGGTGAAGACTGTGCTCCACTTTGCTGGTATGCAAGTGGGTAGGAGACTAGCATTGATGCAGAGGTCAGATATAACGGTTCCAGGCGTGATATCAATGAATTTTTATACAGTTACTCATTTAAACTATGCAGTTATACTATTCAGATATGCTTGTGTCTCAGAAGTTGTTTATGCTGCATTGATAAGGCTGGCAGTGCAAGGAAAGCATATATTTCTATTATTTTGCTGTGATTTTTGTGTTCACTGGCCATATGATTAAAGGTTTTATGTTTGAATGTGACTGCCAAAAGACATTTTTATTTGGAAAAACACATATTTTGTAAGACTTACTATTTCTTGAAGTGTACCACTTACATAAAATATGAATTTCTGTGTTATTGAATGAACGGGCTGTTTCAAGATGTGACATATGGAATATGGTGTCCAGGATTCCTGAACTTTAAGCAGGGATTACATTTGTTTCACCATGGATTCAGTTAAAGGTAGATGTTATGCTTCACAAAACAGATGCACCTTTGAAGTGTAATTTTCTATTAGTAAAATTGTTTGTCCATGGTTAAATTTAAATACAGATCAAAATCAAAATGCCAGGGAACAATACATCATACAAAAGTAACATAAATGTCTGCTTTTCTTCAGCCTTCTGACATCAACAGTGCAGCACAAATAACTTTGGAACGTGTAGTTTGCTAGTATTACTGCACAATTGAAACAACTATTTGTGCAAATACATGTGCAAGAAAACACTTGTTCTGGTACTGGAACTGGAATTGGCAAATTTAACCTTTACATCATCAACCTCTTAACCATTCCAGATGGGGATACTACATAGCCTTCAAGTGATGGGATCTGATTATGTATTAATGCAGCATCATATCCTAGAAGAATGATATCCTCACTTGATTTCTATTGCACACAGATTACAGCTAACAATACACAATGAAGGTGCCACTGGTACACAATTTTTCAACATAGTCCTGTTGAAAATTTAGTTACTTCTTCACTGCATGTGATAAGTTTATCCCCGTTGCTTCAGCCATGGTATCTTAGCACATTTGACATCTTAATTGCAGTAGAGCTCTCTGTCGTGTGTATCAACAGCATTTGAATTTCAAGAAGTTTAACATCTTGAATAATAGAACTCTTAAAGTGTGTTTTGATCCACTGTCATAAGTAACTTAGCAGAGGTTTTATGTAGTTTTTCTCATGTATTCCAGGCACACTTAAAAAATACACTTTGAATGGACTGTGAGCACTTTTAACAGTAACCATGTTCTATTTTTTGTTAATCATTCTTATGTCCTTTTATGCTAAATGTTCTGCAGTTGATACAGAACAATTAAGTATTCTATGACTCAACGAGGTCTCTTGTATTGTATTATTATAATTCCCTAATAAGTAATGTATTGGTGTTTACTTACAATATGCAGTGTCAATAATGAACAGTATCATTACTACAAAATAAATTTGTCATTAAACATTCACTACATCTTCTTTGGCCTCTGATATTTGCCAGTTGGTGTCTTCCTGATAAGACCCCGGTAGTAGTCAGACAACATACTTGTATTTGGATTCCATTTTCTGCTTTACCTCTCTTCCATTTGGGAAATGTCCTTGGGAGTTCCAAATCTCAAACACTTCTGCCTGAGTGATCAGATGTGGCTGTAAAGTATCACATATCAAAAAGTCTGGGTCCGCATTCATATTGGGTCCTGTATCTTCTGGTGACACCTCTTCTGATTCTGCATCTGAGTCAAGAGTATAAGGTTCTGGTGGCTCTAGCACAGGCATTGAATCATCATGAGGAACATGTCTTAAAGCAGAGGGTATATTAGGATACTGTAGTTTATGCTTAGAAAATTGAGAGAAAACAGTGATCTTGGTCATGTGAATAACAGCAGTCGTTTAGGTGGTCTTGAGGCTCTCACCATCAGAACAGCAAAGGCATTGATTTGTGGGTACCTTTCAACTAGCCTGCCAAAGTCATTGAAATGATCTGCAGCAAATCCTCAGTACCCAAACTTTATCTTAATCTCTGACCTTACAGTCAAAATGTAGTTCATAAGCTCTTCTCATGTGTTTGATAGTGGCTTCCTTTCTGTTTTTAATACCACTTTGCTACAAATGTAGGAACAGCTGTTTAGCTGATTTTGGTAGGAACATGCCATGTTGCACACAAGACAAGTACTTTACAAACAAACAGGAAACTGTTTTGCACAGGTACAACACTCAGTGGAGAGTGGAATAAGACTGAGGTTCTGAGGGACGGGGTTGCGATATATTATCATGTGACAGTTTATCACGGGCATTTGATCATGCCAACAAATAACCAAATCAAAGTTTTATCTCAGTGACAATTTATCACAGTGACATTTGGTCACACTTTCATATTATCACAGTGACTAATTAATTGTTGTTGCTGTAATAAATATTTGTGTGTTTAGTGTCCCCTTACTTTGCAGTGGGATAATTATCACACTGAAAATTTCAGGGACATTAAGCAGCTGGAAGCAAGCATTTCCAGTTTGAGAGATAGTTTGAGACAATATTACTGTAGGGATTTAAGTGACTTAAGTAAGTAAAAAGAAATAAACAATGTAACAAATGCTTGACCAAGCCCCCAATTTTGGTTTTTAGCCATTCATCTGAACTATCAACTTGTATCATCCAAATGCAGGGTGATATAAACATTTTATTCATGCATTGTAGTTTGTGAAACTGTACCCAATTAAAATCTATCAGAATTATTTCAGGGAGGAAATTGATGCCCACCAGTGTTACATATGCCATCTTGTGTTAGAGAATACATAGTTAATATTGGTCCTTAGTGTGGGTTCATACACATATCATTAACATATGACATTGTGAATTGCTGTTAAGTGCATAGTAATAATACTATTGTTTCTGAATCATGTGGTAGTGTTATGTGTTAAAGGAACTGGTTACCTTGAGTGCCTGTGTTTGTGGTATTTTTGTATTATGTTTAGTGCTGCTGCCATTGACCCTGTGGTCAGTAAAGTAACCAGTTCATCCCCATTAAGTTATTAGTTTGATGTACCTTATACATAAATATCTATAATTACAGATCAACATTTGTATAATGTAAAATAAATTGTCATATATTTCTTTATGTTTTTTTATTTATTTTGAACACTTTGTAAGCTAATTTGGATTTTTAAATTTGTTGCGATAACACAACTTGCGGTACATTTGGCAGGCACATTTCTGCAATATGGCAAGCTCATAGACAAGATTGTGTTGTATAGTACTATGTTTGATATTTAACCTGTCAACAGCTAACAAGCCAAAATGTGTCTGCTTTCTTTGTGGCAAGTAGTTTTATTTATTGCGAGGTTGGTCTTGGTGATTCTGATTATGAGTTGTAATGTTATTTAAAATTAAGGAAAGTTTTCCACTGACTAGTAGACGCAACATTCACAGCTGATCACTGTTAAGCGAAAAGCTTGTGTACGTTACACAGCATGTGTGTGTGAAGAGTATGTTCATGTCTTTTTTGCAGTAAGAAAGTTGTGAATGAATGACAGTTACTGTGCATTTATACAATAAAGACCACTTAAGGCATGGGTCTCCACCCCACACATTGTGTGTGGCCCTCCAGGTTGCATTACATGGCCTGTGGACACATTTGTAAATTGTGTATATTCTTTAAAAGTTACACAGTAATTAAGGCAGTTAGGTATACCACTTAACTGTTATTTTTTCACATGCAACCTGCTTACCAGCCTGCAATAATGGGTGTGGCCTTCTGCCATAAAAAAGCCTGGAAGACCATGACTTAAGGTAACCCCACTTGAGAAGTTTCTGTGTTTGAGATGTCAGAATAATTTAGTACAAAATGTATAATTTGCTGTTTTAATATGTTGTTTGCTTAACCCTTTGACGCTGGAATTTCCTTTTAAATTTTAGCACACTCTGGATTTAAAATGTGAATAATACAGGAACCAAAAAAGGTAGCGTTATAAAATAAACTGCATTTTGAAGAGAAAAAAACGGAGATTATGCAGCATGTTTAAAATATTCAGTATGTATATTTGTTGAATAAATATATAAAATGCAGCATC
>JGI20166J26741_11383337_pt1 | contig 13874 bp, 1 predicted proteins | sample TergutCu122P5_FD_26741 | JGI IMG/M metagenome (IMG submission 26741)
TCGCCTTCACCGCCGCGTCCGCCGGCCCGACCTGCTTGACCACATGCACCAGCGGCGGCTGGTACGTGTTCTCGAACGTGCAAACGATCTCCGCGCCCGCTCCAAGATCTGTTGGTACCGTGAACGACACTTGGCTGCCCGTCCAAGTCGGGTCCTCGCCCTGCGGCCACCCCCCGCCCTTGACGACTTGGCATGATGCATCTGTCAACGCGTAACCCAGAACGCCGCCCGACTCCGTCACCACGACCGGCGCGCCAGGCATCACCGACATCCACGCCGTCACACCGTGCGACGACGCCCCGGTCGTGCCCGACCACTGCACGGGATCGTCTGTTCCCTCGACCGAGAATGACCAGTCGTTTGCCTTTGCGTCAGGGCCCCCATCATTGTTGACGACATCCTTGACCACCTGCAGCTTCACCCATTTCGAGTTCGTCACAGTACAAGTCACTGTTGTTCCTGCCACTGTGCTACCGCTGTAGACGTTTACGAGTTCCGCTTGAGAGATCGTGAAACTATTGTCGCTCGTTTCGGGGCTGAATGAGGTTGTACCGTCGCTACAGGTGACGCTCTGCAACAGATACCCTGTTTGATCGCGTGGCGTCTCTTTGACTGTCACAGGCAGACTATTCTGATAGGTGTTCAAGTCAGCTAGAGGCAGAATGCTGGAGTTATTGTGCATGACCGTTCCAGTGGAGTCCGTCGTTCCAGACACACTCGGGCCAGCTTTGTAGTTCACGTTGAAGTCCCAGCCGGAAAGCATGGTCTGGTCTTTAGGCTGGAGCACTTTCTCAATAGTCAGATGGCACTCGTAGCTGGCTTGAACCTGACTCATGATATTCGCTAGAAGACCAGAGATTCCAGCGGCATCAGTCATGTACTTGCTGGTGTCATCACCGAACACTGTGTCAAGATGAGTCTGCGTGACGTTGAGGTCACCGCTTCCGAGATCTGATGGGACGCCGATGGCGATCACTCGACTCGTAGTTTGAAGATCGTTCACATGCTGTTGTAGAGCCGTAATATTGTCTCCAGAATCAGGCATGGCCGTCGTGATGAAGATGATCACATCAGGCCTGGGGGTTGGATCGTATGCGCTCAAGCCGACTCTCCACCACGCATCGCCTCTGCCTTTGGACCATTGCGCATTCTTGCCGTCGAAGATCTGAGATAAAGCGTTCACGGCGGTCAGGTTCGTCATGTCGACCGCCCCGGTCGTGTCATGGTGAAGTTCTGACCCGAAACTGATGATTTGGACCTTCTCTTTCTTGCCACTTAGTGTGTTGAGCACTAAGTCATGGAATGCGGTCCTCAGTGCGGTTTCCGTGTGATTATTGCCGTCGGTGTACACATTGGCCGACTGGTCCACGATGAAACCAATGGTGGGAGCCACGCCACACGCGACCTTGCCCCCCTGGCTCGGCTCGAGTGGGGCGGTGTCCGCCCTCGCCGCCTCCGGCGCCGCGCTCCCCAGCCCCACGATCCCCGACACCGCCACAGCAGCCGCGACGACTGCGTTGCGGATCTTGCGCCACGCCCTCGGAGCGGGACTGTCCCCGTGAGAGCCAGTGCTGAAGCGCGGCGAACGGTCCTGGAAGCGGGTGGTGGCCATCGTGTCCTTGCCTTCTTGTAGGAGTACGACCCTGGGTTCCAGGCACCGGAGGGGAAGTAGGTCGACCGCTGGCGCAACAATGCGCCGGACCACCGCCACCACGAGTCCGCTGGAGTGCGGCTGGCGGCGGCAGGTGCCGTATGGGTCGGGGGAAGGCTGGCCGGTGTGACTGGCGGGGGTGCTGTGCAGTTGTGTGCCGAGCCCTGGGCGCTTGCCGTTGACGTTGCTCAAGGGTTCGATAGTCACTCTAACTGCAAAGACACACTTTCGTCGTCTCTCACACCGGAACGTCTCACATTCCGGGCAAGAGACATTCACTTAACGCCCATATCACGCATGTTGACTCCGACCTGAAATCGGCCCTGGCGACGCTTCTTGCGCGGCTTATCTCACCTAGTCACGTCCCAATCATCGGAACGGACTCCGGCACAGGTTGTCGTCATGGTTGTCGGAAATTTCGCAATGAAGTTTTGTCGAGGGAGTCCCTCCGTTGGCCCTGTTTGTGACAACGCGTCCACGTGCTCGACAGCCGAGCGCGGGCGAGGTCCAGTCCCTGCGTCGACGCCGGCTGATGACGACGCCCCCAGGAGCCTCGGGCGTCGCCAGAGTGCGGCCCGCTGCCGCCCGTCTCTCGGCCGGGTGCGCGTGATCTCCCGGGCGGCGCCGCCCGCCTCCAGCAACCGCACGCTCAACGCCACGCTGATTGCAGTCCACGCCATGTCCGCCGCCCCCGGCTACCAGGCCCACACCGTCGCCGCCGGCAGCCGGCGCGATCCACGCGAATCCCGGCACCGCCCCCGCTCACCCTCGACTCCTGGGTTACCGACCGTCTTGAGCGGGGTCGCGTCCAAGACGGTCGCTAACCCGGGAGTGGGGCCTGAAGACGCCCGCCGGGAGGACGAACCCGACGGGGAGATCGACCGGTTGTCGGCCCGGCCCGGCCCGGGCCGCCCGCCGGTCGGCGGGCGGCCCTGCGGCGTCAGGGGTCAGTCTGACGGCGACCCCCCCGGAGCAGTCCCACACCGATAGCAATCAAGCCCATGCCGACGAGCCAGGTCCCGCCGACGGCCTGGTTCTGCGAGGCCGTCGCGCCCGTGGTGGAGAGAGCGCCGGGGGCGGGTTTCCCCTTGCCCGGCGGGGTGGTCGGGGGCGTGGTGGGCGGCGGGGCCGTCGTCGGCGGCGCCGTCGTCGGCGGCGGGGTCGTCGTCGGCGGCGTCTGGTACGTGTTGGTCAGGCTGCAGGCGATCGGCGGCGGAGCCGATCCGGCCGGCACTCCGGCGCCAGGCACCATCACCGTCGTGGCCGTGGCCGACTTCGTCACGACCGCCGGCGCAGCGCAGGCCAAGTCGCCCATGGGGGCATAGCCCGCCGACGGCGCGCCGTTGACCGTCCGCTCCGTCACGGTGTACCTGACGTCCTTCTTCAGCGTCACCGTTCCCGACCCCGTCACCGTCTTGACGGCGCCACCGTCGGCCGGCGTCAGCGTGATGACCCAGTCGTCGCGCACCGTCGGACCGCCGTCGACCACCTTCGCCAGCGAGACCTGCGAGGAATCATCAGGCCCGAGGTAAGTGTTGGTCAGCGTGCAGATGATCGACGTCGTCTGCCCGGCGGGCACGGCGGCGCCCGGCACCTTGATGACGGTGTCGCCGCCCGACGTCGTCACGACGCCCGGCAGCGAGCAGCTCAGTTGGCCCATGGCGGAGTAGCCCTCCGAAGACACGCCCGCCACCGTCCGCTCGGTCACCGTGTAGGCGACATCGGGCTGCACCTGGATCGTGCCCCCCGTCCCCGGCACCGTCTGGCCGGCCCCGCCCGCCGGCGTCAGCGTGATTTCCCAGTCCTTCTGCTCAGTCGGACCGCTTCTCACGGACTTGATCAGTGTGATTTCCACTCTGGCATCAATCACGGGCACGTAGGTGTTGGTCACCCAGCAGGCACCGATCGAACCGCTGACGTCGTCCTTCACCGTGAGGGTGTCGCCGGAGACCGTCACGCCGGCGCCCGGCACGCACGTCAGCTGGCCCATCGTATAGCCCGCTGGCGCCTCGCCGACGGGCGTCTCCGTGACCGTGTAGGTCGCCCCGGGCATCACCTGGACCACGCTCCCGCCGGGGGCCGTCGTCTGGGGCAGCACCGCCCCAGACCCGGCGGGCGGGGTGGGACCGGTCGGCGTCAGCGTGAGCTTCCAATCGGTGGGCTGGGCCGAGCCGCCGGAGACCAACTTGACGAGCGACAGGTCGGCCGTCAGGTTGAGCGCCACGCACTTGATGCCCGTGCCGACACCCACGATCAGCCGGTTGCTGACCGGGTCGTAGACCGAACCGGTGCCGGGGCCGGGCGTGCCCGTGGTCGGCAGCGTATTGCCCTCGGCGTCCACGCAGGTCCAGCCGCGCGCGGCGTAGGGCACGCCGTCCGGCGTCTTCTCCGTCAGGGTGTACGTCTGGCCCAGCGTCAACCGGTGGGTCGGCGCGCCCGGGGTCAGGTTCTCGGCCGGCGTCGTCGTGAAGCCGTCGTCGACCAACGTCGGGGCCGGCGGGTTGACCACGGGGTCGCCCGTGGTGGGATCCACGAGCGGACCGGCCGGCGCCGGCTCCACGGCGGTGATCGTCAACTCCGTCGACAGCTGGTTCGTCGGCGGGAGGCCGAGGTCGCCGCCGGGCCAATTCTTGCCCAGGGTGACCAGCGGCACGGCCGGGTCGTCGTTCGTGATGGCGCAACTGATGAGGTTGTCGAAAATCTGCGCGAACGCCGCGTTGTCCGGCTTCGGGATGTCGATGTACATCGCGTCGTGAGTCGTGTTCATCGGCCACGTGACGCCGTTCCAGGTCATGGAGCAGGTGACCTCGCGGCCTGTGTAGCCCGTGGCACTGTTGGTGACCGCGTCCTCGACGACCCGGTAGCGCTGGCCAGGCTTGACCACCCCGACCGGAGTGGTGTGGGGGGCCGTCTGGGCCGGCACACCGATCTTGATGGCCGGCTCGCCCGTCGGCGCGTTGTGGGCGTCGACCGGTTCCAGCGAGATGAACCACGAGTCGGGCTTGGCCTGGCCGTCATGGCTATTGGCGACGGTCTTGGCGAACTGGACCCGGGCCGAGACGTTGATCGCCGTGCAGGTGATCTGCTGGCCGACCGCCGGCGTGATCCGGTCGTTCGGCGAAGCCAGCGGCACTTGGGCGCCATTGGCGTCCGTGACCGTGCAACTCCAGCCGACCGGCGTGTTCGGCGTCGCCGACGTCACCAGTTCGGACAGGTCGTAGTCGACGCCGGCCACGACGTCGAGCGGGTTCTCCGCCACGCCCCGGCCGTTCTCCATGGTCACGTGGACGATGACGGCGTCTGCCCCCGACGACGAGTTGGGCGGCGGGCTGGCTTTCAGGTCGACCGTCGCCCCGTCGGGACCGCCCGGCCAAGTCTTGGCCAGAATCAGTGTCGGGGCGATGTCGTTGTTCACGATCGCGCACTCGATGGCATTGGCGGCGTTGGCCTCGGCCGGGTCGACCGTGATCGTGTTCGCGGTCGCGTCGATGGTGACACCCCTGCCGGTGCAGCCGGTCAGTTCCAGCTTGTAGCCGGCGGCCGTGCCGCTGGGCGGCGCGGGATTCGGCTGCTCGGTCACCTTGTAAGCGGTGCCCGGCCGCAGTTGGAACGGATCGGTCTGGCCGTTGCTCTTGACATGCTGCGTCACGACCACGCCGGTCATCGGATCGGTCAGGGCCAGGTCGAACTGACTCGGGTTGGCCGTGCCGCCGTGGGTGTTGTTGACGGTCTTGGTCAGAGTCACGAAGGCCGTGGCGTTCGTGATCGTGCAGGAGACATGGTCGCCCAGGGCCACCGCAACGGTGCCGGCCACGGGGTCGAAGACCGAGGCGCCGGCCGGGGCCGGGCCGCCGACACCGACGGTGTGGAGCGTCGTTTGGTCGTCGGCGGCCGAGCAGGTCCAGGCCGTGCCGTTGACGTAGAGATCGATCCCCGGGACGTTGGCGTGCGCCGTTTCGTCGAGCGTGTAGACCACGCCCGGCGCGACGTTCTGCGCCTCGCCCTGGAGCGCGTGGTTAGCCCCGCCCTGGTCGTCCCACGACAAGACAGGGTTGACACCGGCGGGCGTCGGCGTGGCGGTCAACGTCCAGTTGCTCGGGTTGAACGGGCCCACCTTCTTGACCAGGTCCAGCTGGGCCGGCTGGTCGTCGTTGTCGAAGGCGCAGGCCACCGCTGCGGCCGGCCCGACCGTCGTCGGCACCGTCAGGGTCCAGGCGCCGTCCGCCCCCGTCACGAGATCCGCCGGCTCCCCGTCCAGCGTGCAACCCACGAGCTTCAACAAATAGCCGTGGACGGGCGTCGGCGGGGTGGCAGTGTCGTTGGCCCACTCGGTCACCGTATAGGCGACCCCGGGGACCACGGGCGCCGCCGGCGACTGGCCGGCGCTCCCGATCGGGAACCAGACCGTCTCCGGGTCACCCGCGACCGAATTGGGCGGGTTCAGCGCCAGGCGCCAATCGCCGGGGCTGGCCGTCGTGGGCCCTCCGCTATTGGTCGTCACCGTCTTGGCCAGCGTGACCTGGGGCGCCTTGTACTCGTTGGTGGCCGTGCACGTCACGTCCGCGACGCCCGTCGCGCTGGTCGGCAAGACGATGGTGGCGACCCCGGCCTCGGTCTGGGACTGGACGTCCACCGGCTGGCCGTCCATCTCGCAGGAGAAATCGGTCATGGCATAGCCGCTGAGCGCGACGCCGGTCTTCGGGGTCTCCGTCACTTGGTAGGTCGCGCCCGGCCGCAGCGGGGCCAGCTGAGCGGTCGACCCGCTCGTCACGGCCAGCACCTGGCCGTTGCCCACCACCGGGTCCGGCCGGCCGACGGCCGTGACGGTGAACGACCAGTTGTCCGGCGACGTCGTGCCGCCCGTGACGACCTTGGCCAGCGTCAAAGCGGCCGTGGCGTTGACGATCTCGCAAGTCACGTCGGCGCCGGGCTGCAGCGTCAGTTCAGCCGAATCGGACTCGCCCACGACGCCGACCGGGCCCGCCGGCGCGCCGACGCCCGTGCACAACCACTGCCCGCTGGAGCCGTCGGCGGGCACATTGACATAGTTCGCGTCCGCCACGCTGCCCGGCGTGGTCGCGGCCTCGGCCAGGACATACGGCACATTCGCCGTGATCTCTTGGCCCTGGACGTCGCCGCTGCCGGCGGTCCCGCCGAAGCTCTCCTTGAGGTTGGCCGGCGCCGGTGTCGGCGGCTGGGCGGTGGCGGACAGCGTCCAGTTCTCGGGGCCGTCGGTCCCGTCGGTGCCGTAGACCGTCTTCTTGAGGGTCAGCTTCGGCGCCACGTCGGTGTTCGTGATCTCGCAGACCACCGTGGCGCTCAGGATCTGCGCCACCGTGGCGTTGTCCGGGATCGGGATCAGGATGTCGCCGTCGGTCGAGACATCGTTGACATTGCCGGGGGTCAGGGCGTTGAGCACCCGGCAAGTGACGGCGCCGGACTGGTACCCGGTCGGACCCTGTTCGATCACGTGGTATAGCTGGCCCGGCCGCACCGCCACCGTGCCGGTGGTCGTGGCGGAATTCGTGCCCTCCGGCGACGCCGGGTCATCGGCCGGATCGGTCTTCAGGACCGGGGCCAAGGGGTCGCCCAAGGTGCCGTCCGTGTTGACCGGCGCCAGCGTGAAGGACCAGTCGCTCGGCAGCGCCGCGCCCCCGTGGGTATTGGCCACGGTCTTCTGGATGGCGACTTGGGCGGTGACGTTGGTCACGGTGCAGACGATGTCCTGGCCCACCTGCGGGACCACCGTCGGGACGTCCGCGTCGCCGACCCCGACCTGGCCCATCGTCGCCGACGCCGCGACGCCGCCGGCGTCCACGTTGTTGCGGTCGACGCACGCCCAGCCGAGGTTCGCGCTGGGGGCGGCCGCCGGGTCAATGGTCTCGGTCAGGGCGTACGGCACATTGGCCATGACGGTCCTACCGCTGATGACCTTGGCGTCGGCGGGGGCCGCGGCGTCGGCGCGCATGGTGCCGGCCACCACGGTCAGGCCGCGATCGGTCGGGCTGTTCGGGTCCGCCTTCAGCATCACGTCGCCCGCCGCCTCCGGCTGCCCCGGCCAGTCCTTGACCAGGGTCAGCTTGGGCGCGACAGCGACGTTCTCGACCGTGCAAACGACCACGGGCAGCGCGTCGGACGTGGCCGGCAGGGTCGTCGGCAGCGTGATCGTGTCGTAACCGTTGGCGTTTTGGCTGACGACGCCGGGGATGGGGTGGCTCGAGTCGCCGTCCTTCACGACGCAGCCGGTGACCGTCATCGTGTAGCCCCGGGCGGGCTGTTCGGTCACGGTGTAAGTGTCGGCGCGGATCGGGATGGCCTGGGTCGAGCCCGGCGTGGCGGCGTCGCCGCCCACCACGATCAGATCGGTCGTCTCGGCGACGCCGGCGACGGTCCGCGTCAGGGTCAGCGTGAAGTCGCTCGGGACGGCCGTGCCGCCCGTCGTCCCGTTGTCGACCGTCTTCTGCAACTGCAAGGCGGCCTTGACGTTGGTCAGCGTGCAGGTGACGTGGGCGCCAAGGGTCAGGCTGACGACATTGGCCTTGGCCGGGTCACGAGGATCGGGCGGGAAGAAGGCGCCGCCGTTGTCGCTCTCGCAGACCCAGGCGTGGGCGGCGAACGGCTCGGTCACGTCGTTGCCCGTCAGGGTCTCGCTCAGCCGGTATTCCAGGCCGGCCGTGACCTCGTTGGGGGTGCCGGCGTCGCCCGGCACGTCGACCTGGGCCACACAGGTGTCGTGACCGGGATCGCCCGCCGCCGGGCAGTCGGCCGACGCCGTCAGCGTCCACGCCTTCGGGTTGGCCCCGGCGACGTCCTTGACCAGGGTCAGCTGCGGCGGGATGTCGGTGTTGACGACCGCGCACGTGATGAGTTCGTTGTCGTGGGCCGTCTGGGCGGAGAGTTTGATCTCCAGGCCGGTCCCGGTGTTGAGATCCGCTTTCGCCGGGTCCGACAGGGCCGCCACGTCGCCGGCCACGCACTTGATCGACGACGAGACCTGGTAGCCAGCCGGCCCGTCTTGCTCCATCACGGCGTAGCCCAGCCCGGGCCGCAGCCAGACGGGCTGGCTCGTGCCGGAACGTGATGTCCCGTTGGCGGCCAAGACGTTGTCAATGGTCAGCGGGTCGCCCATCGTCCCGACAACTGTCGTTCCGTCGGTGGCGGCGGTCACACCCGCCGGCCCGACCCGGAACGTCCAGTCCCTAGGCGAGGCCGTCCCGCCGTGCTCATTGACGACGGTCTTAGCGAGCTGGACTTGGGCGGTGACATTGGTGATCGTGCACGTGGCCTTGCCGCCGGGGGCCAGCTTGACGCTGGTGACGCCCGCCGAGTCGCCGATGATGCCGGACCCCGTACACGTCCACAGGCCGTCGAGCGGGGCGTAGGCCCCCGTCGCCGTCGGGCTTTCCGTCAGCGCGTAGTCGACGTTGGCCGTGACCTTGACGCCGGTGACGGTCCCTTCGCCGGACTTGCCCTCGATCGAGGGAACCGCGGCGCCGGGCGCGGCGGCGGTCAGCGTCCAGGCGTCCGTACTGGCAGTGGTGTTGAGTTCCTTGACCAGGGTCAGTTCCGGGGCGATGTCATTGTTGACCACCTGACAGGTCACGAGGTCGTCCGGGGCCGCGTTCGGGCCGAACCAGACGACGGCGTCACCGGCGAGGACCGACCAACCGGTGCGCGCGCCGTCGACGACCTCGGCCTCCGCCGCGGGCGTCGCCAACAAGTCCGCGCCGTTGCTGACGCGGCAGCGCAGGCTGGGCTGATAGCCCGTGGTGATCGGGTTGTTGGCGTCGACTGGCGCCTCGTGGACCTTGAACTTCGCACCGGGCAGAACGGCCACCGGGCCCGCGGCCGCCAGCGAGTCGGTGCCGGGCAGAACGCCGGTCGCCGGCAGCGGGGTCACCGCCTGCAGATCCCCGAAGGCGGGGGTCGGCGTGGTCGGCGTCGCGGGCTCGGGCTCGAGCCAGACCTTCCAGTCCGTGGCCTTCGCGGTACCGCCGTCGTCGTTGATGACGGCCTTCTGCAATTCGACCAGCGCCGTCTGGTTGGTGATCTCGCAGCGCACGTCGTCGCCCAGCGCCAGCCGCAGCGTCGCCGTGGTCGGGTCGAAGGCCGTCGCCAGCGGCGCGTTGGGGTCGGGTGCGGCGACTGCCACACCGTCGGGGTTGGCCTCGTCAAAGCTCTTGCACGACCACGTGCCCGGCTCGTACGCCGTCGTGTCGTGGCCCGTGATGGCGCGCTCGTCCAGCTGGTACGTGACCGGCCGGGCGTCCTGGGCGGCCCCCTGCGGCGCGGCGCCCCGCGGGTCGCCCGTCCACGTCAGGGTCACGGCGCCAGCAGCCGCCGGAGCCGGCGTCGCGGTCAGATCCCAGGCGCTGCCGTCGAGCGGCCCGGCGTTGACATCCTTGGTCAACGTCAGTTTCGGCGCCACGGGCTTGTTCGTCACCACGCACGAGGCGGTCCCGTCGGGGCCCCCCGCGTTGGGCGCGAAGGAGACGCTGACGGTCTGGCCGGCCTGGATGTCGCTCTGATCGCCACCACCGCTGACGCTGACCGTCGGGTCCGGGGTGCCGACGGGTGCCGTGCAGACGACGCTGGCCAGGCGGTAGCCCGACGCGGCCTGGGCCGGGGTCTCGGTCAAGACATACGACAGGCCGGGGCGGAGCTTGATCGTCCCGTCGACCACCGGGAGGCGCACGAGGTTGCCGTGATCGTCGAAACTGGTCGCGCCCGTGACTTGGCCGTCATCGTTCAGCGTGAGCGTGATCACGTGGTGCGGGTCGAGGTCACCGTCGGGCGTCAGGATCAGCGACCAGTTCCCGGGCGTCTTGTCCCCGAGGGTCGGGTCGACGACCGCCTTGGTCAGCTTGACGGTGGCGTCCTTGGGGCAGTCGATGTAGTTGGTGACCATCCAGGCGTTGGCACCGTTGGTCGGCGCCAAGACCACATCCTGCTCAGGGAAACCGCCCAAGGCCACGGGCGGGACCGAGGTCCCGTCCCGCTGGACCATGGGCACCTTGCCGGAGGTCATCGTGCAGCCGCCCGTGCCCAGGTCCGCTCCGGGCCCCGGCATGGGGTCGGCCGATCCGGCAGTCCAGTCCGCCTCGCCCAATTTGACGGTGTCGCCGGCGGCGAAACCGTAGGGCTGACTGTCAGATCCGACGAATTGCGAATACGTCACGCCGAAAGCCGGATTACCGGCCCCCACCGCCGGCTTGGCCAGCCGGCCCGTGCCGTCAGTCGGCTCGGCCGCCGCCATTCTGTCGCCCGCCTTGACGGTGTTGCCCGGCGTGACCGTAATCGTTGGCGACACCTTGAGGCCGAAGGTCTGTTGGAACGTGATGCTGTCCGGGATGAGCGTGGCCGTCCCCGGCTCGTCGCCCAGGTAGTGCACTTCCCACTGCTTCTTCACCGTGACCGTCTCGGGGATGACCCGGTTGACGAAAGTGCAGGTGATGACATCGCCGGGGTAGAAGTCTTCCTGCGGCAGGTCCGTCATCTTGAGGCTGCCGGTGGTCGATGAAATGTGGTCGGCCAGCAGCACGTACTCGGGAGTGGTCAGCTTCGGATCGACGGTGCCGTTCGCGTTGCGGTGATAGTACGTGCTCAACTGGCAACTCGCCGACACGAACTCGTAGCCCGTCGGGGGCGTCTCGCTCAAAGTGAGGTTGAAGACCGGGTAGGGATTGCCCTGGGCGTCCTTGGCGGTATTGTCCGCCCATTTGTACATCGGGAACTGCGAATGCCCCTGGTAGTCGAGCGCCGAACCGTCGCCCGCCGTCGTGTTGACCACCGCCGCAGTCGCGGGGTTGCCCATGATGTCCTGGTTGACGAGGTTCTGAACCGACGCCGTGCCGCCTGCCGCGAGATTCTGGGTCCCGGTGCCCGTCAGGGCGATCGCCCACGCGCCCGCAGGCTCCTGGACGCCGGTCACTGTCCCGGTGGGGTCAATGGTCGCCGTCTGGCCCGGCGCCTCGATCTTCTTCTCGACGCGCAGCTCCGGGCACGTTTGCGACGGCTGCACCAACCCCCTGATCATCTCGCCGATGGCCGTGAAGACCTTGTCCAACTGGTCGGCCTGCTCGGTGGCGGGACTCGTGCTGGGGTCACCGGTCGTCTGGATGTAGTCGGCGGTGGCCACCATCGCGGGATCGACGGCACCGCTGATCGTGGTGTAGCCGGTCGGACCGGAAATCTGATTGATGTAGCCGATTTCCGTGGTGCTCGAGATGGTCCAAGTGCCCGTATTGACCGTGAAATCGGTCGCCCCCAGAGCCCCCTTGTTGTCCGCCACGGCCGTCTGCGCCACGGTCAGCACGCGGGTGCCATTCTGCTTGAGCTGGTCGGCAATGGCTTGGGCCGCGTTGACGTCAGCGGCGCCGTCGTTGCCACCCGGTATGCCGTCGGTCACGAAGATGACCAGGTCGGGGGAGGGATTAGTGCCCACGCTCACCATCCCGGCGTACCAGCTTCTCGTCCCCAGGCTGCTGTTCCAGGCGCTCCCGCCAGCGACGGTGCTGTCGTACGTTTGCCGGAAAGCCGTCACCTGGCCTGGCACCGACATATTGGCGCCGGCGCCGCCCTTGGCCGCCGGGTACGCATAAGAGATCTTGGGGTCAGGAGATCCGCCGAATCCGGTCAGCCGGAGAACGGCATTGGTCGCATTCGCCCCGGAAATCTGGTAGACGAGATTGTTGAGCGCACTGACGCCCGGCGAATCCGAATACTTGCCGTTGGGCGTCATGACCGTGCTGGCCGAGCCGCGGTCGATGACAATGTCCACGTTGAACGGCTTGCCGCACTTCCAGACCGACGGCAACGACGGATTGGGCACGGGGTCCGCCGCCGCCGCCTCCGGCGCCGCACTGCTCAGCCCCACGATGCCCGACACCGCCACGGCAGCCGCCACGACTGCGTTGCGGATCTTGCGCCAGGCCCTGGGGACGCCGCTGTCCCCGTGAGAGCTCATGCTGAAGCGCGACGAACGTTCCTGGAAGCGGGGGGTGGCCATCGTGTCCTTGCTTTCTCGTAGGTGCACGACCCCTGGGTGCCAGCCTCCGGAGCGGGAGACGGAAGACCGCTGACGTAGCAATGCGCCCGACCGCGACGAGTCCGCTGGGGTGCGGCTGGCGGCGGTCGGTGCCGTACTGGTCTGAGGAAGGCTGGCCGGTGTGACTGGCGGGGGGTGCTGTGCAGTTGTGAGCCGAGCCCTTGGGGTTTGCCATATAAATTGGCCAAGGGTGTATGTCACCCTAGCCGCAAGCACACGGTTTCGTCGTCTCGCGCACCCAAATATCTCACATTTCGAACACACGACCATCACTTCACTCACACATTACGAACACTGAATCCCTCCCTGTATTCCACTCTTCGACGCTTCTTGCGCCGGTTGTCTCACCTAGTCACACGCCAAGCATCGGGGTTTGCGCCGGCGTAAGTTGTCACAAGAGGTATCGCAACTTTCGCAATGAAGTCTTGTTTTCGGGGTTCTGCTGTCGGCCCTACCCGTGAAAATGAGTTCACGTGCATGGCCGCCGAGCCACGACGTGCCGGCAGCGCCCGTCCGGCAGACCGCGAATCCACGGCCCCGGCCCCCTCCCACGCTCTAGACGGCTCGCCAGCAGCCCCGTCCCCGGCACCATCCCCGTCCCCGGCACCCGCACCGGCCGCTACGACGTCGCCCAAGTCCAAGTCCTCATCGTCCCCGGCACGCCGACGGCGGCCTCGCCGGCCTAGGGACGTCGCCCAAGTCCAAGTCCTCATCGTCCCCGGCCCCAACCCCACCCGGCGCTGACCCGCCCGGCATCCCCAGATCGGCGGCGCGGCCCACCCCGCCACCAGCCCGGCCTCGCCCGCCGCTGACCCGCGCCCTGGCCGCCGGCCAGCACGCCGGCAAACTCTGGCCGGAGGACCGCCACCGCCTGATCGACCTGGCCGACACCCTGATCCGCCACGAGTTCACCGACAAATACCAAGAATTCAAGGAGGCTGACATACGGCTCGCCAGCTACCCCGGCCCCCCGGTAACATCGGCCCGTCCCCGACAGCCCCCGCCATCCCCGCCGCCGCAGCCGGCGAGCCCGGTCAGGCCGGCCACGAGGAGGCCGAGGAACAGGGCCCGGGCCCGGGCGGTTCTCCTGGCCGGAGCAGGCGCCGTGGCGGTGGCGGTGTTGGGGGGGGTTCTCACGAGTCCGTCCTCGGGGGAGTCTGTGGCGGGCGGGGGGGC
>JGI20166J26741_11385559_pt1 | contig 13866 bp, 7 predicted proteins | sample TergutCu122P5_FD_26741 | JGI IMG/M metagenome (IMG submission 26741)
ACCTGTGTTGCGGCTGGTGGTGGCAATTTCGAAAACCAGCTTTAAGCACAGATCAATTCAAATTAAAGGTAATTTCACGAAGTTAACTTTACATTTATACTTTAAATGTATCATGTATTAAACTGGTTTATTATTTTGTTCTGTTTATTGTCAATAATCATTACCTTCTATTCTAAGTTTCAAGCAGTCATAACTCCGTAACCTTCCAAAATCGGACACTTGTTTGTATGAACTTTTTTGATCACAAAGACCTAGGAAATCACCTTCTGCAGTAATGTCCACAAGTCGTGAATATATATTCAGATTTCTATCTAATGATGCAAAAAATACAGGAAAACAGATTTTGTAAAAAATATGGTCTCACAGAAAACTATGAATGGTAATTGTGTTAAAATTACATAGGTCCAAAACTCTCACCTCAAAAACTGATCACTTGTAGTTCCACTATGCATATAAGCATTTGCAATGACAGTGGCAGTGTGGCAAATGGAAACTCTGATGGCATCTTTTGTGTTCTTGAGGATCAGCATGTCTGAATGGTTGCTGCGAATCAGAAACTGAAGATGCAGGTCTATGGTGACTTCACCGCTTAGAATGCTCGTCAATTTTTCAACCCTCTGCTGGTGACATTTCTCTTCTTCATTCTTAAACAACAACAAAAACCACTTAATACAATACAGTAGTCACATAACAGCATGATTTTCTGCGACACCTCATACTTCTTCACATTATAGAAAGAGTTTCACCAGAAGTATGCATGAAGGAGTCTAATGGAGACCTATTTGACCCAGTCACACGGAGTCAATAAACATCAAGAAATGAATCACACTGAATCACCATGTGTTGGAAGCTTGTCACACATAATTAAGTAGTCTGCCGATCCCAAAAATTCTGACATTATGTCATTTGACATGCCCAGACAAAGAGAAAGAGACATTATCAGTAAACAAAAGTTTGGCTGTAAAAAGTCTGTCATCTTCAAGTTCTGAAAGTATGTCACACCAAAATACAAAACACATTTCTTTGCCATGCTTGGTATTTTATACACTGCAACAACTGGTATATGTGAATTTTAAATCTCAAAACAAGTTAGCAGAATTTTGTACACTGCTGATTGCAGTATGCTCAACTGTAAGGCAGATCAACCTGCTGATTTACCTAGACAGCAAACAAAAGTGCTTGAACTTCATTCACTTTAGCTTCAGTGACTGGTTGTTTATGAGGCCTTTTCTCTTTGCAAGCTCAACAAGCCTCATTGAACTTCTACAATTTGTAGATGAACATTTTCCTGATAACTCCCTACCAAACACAAATTGCCTTTGTACTGTACTGCAAAATTTTGATTTGTGATAGAGCTCACACTTTGCTGTTTGCTCTTGAGATGCTATTCTCCACAAATGCAATGTGAGTGCAACTGGTGGCAAGACTGAAATTCCAACAGCATGATTTCAGAATTTGATCACATTAACTGCCTGGATATATTTAGTTTTCATTCTTGTGCATTTGTTCACGAGCAATATTACATTAAAACTGTCTACATATCATGTGTTCACCCAGTGTTTTCATCACAGAAACCTATACTTCCATTTGGAATATCTTTCCATTTGGCATATGTTTCAATAACATGTAGTTTTTCTTCTTCTCCAAAATCCAGACTGGCTCTGGAGCCCAATCCAAACTCCTACTCAAAAGGGTACTATGATTTCTTTCCCCAGGGGGTAAAGCAGCCAGGGCACGAAGTTGACCACACACCTCCACCGAGTGCCAAGGCTAAGAATAAGTGGAGCAGTACCTCTACTCCCCCTGTATTCCTTCATGGTGTATACAGACACAACCTTACCTTTTTTAACAAAGCATACAATAAAATAAAATGATAGTGCATAAAACATAAATTAAAATTAAATTCACTTGAAGAATTTCAGTATAGTCCTTTCAAAACTGGAATATGCAGAAAAACAAAGTGCAGTAACTATCCAAACCAAATTTCATCTCACTTACCAGGCTCTCCATCTTCCTCTCCGGTTTCTTCTCCTCTTCACTCACATCTGAGCCAGATTCCCCTGTAGTCCCTTCCTTCGCTACACCATCAACTGGGACTTTGACAGTCTTATTTGTAGCTGTAGGAATGGGGGCTGTGGCTCTCAGGGCTTGGAGTACTCGGCTCAGGAACTGCTGAGTAGCACTCTCATACAGATCAAATGCAATCTGATATGCCATTAGAACGCTATCCTGTAATTATGAAAACACTGTGGTCTTAGTAATACAATCCTGCTGAAAATCCCACTTACCTAAAGACCAAAAATCATTGCCACATTTCTGTATGTATAGTCACTACAGAACAATGAAGGTCAGGAAACAGGGATTCTTTTGCAAACATCCCACATGTGATCCTGGAGGTTCCCACAGCAATGAATAGGAACAGCACTTCCATCTCAGATGTGAAATTGTGTTATCTGGTAGAAAGGTAACAACATTTCTAAGGAACATTTCTACCGGACTATAAAATCTTATATCCTAGGAGACAATACTTTTCACACAGGTTTCCAGGTTTTGGTGACAGGTGTTGCAACACCTGACTTCTGAAATAACACAATAAATCTTTACTACAGTGTCAAAAACCAAAAAGTGACCATTATTTGAATAATCTTCATTTCACATGTTAAGTCCCACGTCTCTCATTTCTATCCTCACTGAACCAAAGATCCATTGCACTGAAATTCTGTTATTTTGATGCTTCTTAAAATGAGATTGCAATGTATTTGCCAAGAAATGTGTGTTTTGATTTTCCAACCTTCACTGTTTTCCTGAAGTTGTAAATTCTATAAACAAATAACATTAGAATAAATATTGCACATAGACTTCACTATCTATTGTACGCTCTCACCTCTGTATCCTTGCTAAGTTTCTCCAACACCTCAGCTACAAGCAATGGATCATCAAGGAAGATAAGACACTGACACATGTTGACATAGTCTGGTGTTTTCAGATTTTGGTATAGGTCAACCAATGATCGCAGCACTTTATTACGGAAGCCCCTGTTCTGGATGAGACTCATTGCAACTTGAAATGCATACGAAAGCATCCCATTTTCATCATCCTGCAATAAATCAACATAGCTTCATATCAAACTTGTAACATAAGAAAAACAAAGACAATGTTTTGTTGTTTACACGATCTCCAAATTTCTTTCCTATGCCCTGCATTAAGATGGAGAGATTTAAATGATAAGTGAAGGCATCTTGAGAGCTTTATTCAGAAGGGACTTTCTGGGAGAGCTTGCTCTGTTGTGACTGAAGTCATTTCAGGTTTGACCACAAACCTCAGCATGTTCATTAGCAGGCAAGGGTTACATTTCTACTTTTCATGATGAATCAGTACCAGTCTCTATGTACTTTCCATCACAGTTTCCTTTAATAAGTTTCCCATACACCTTGTACAAGAGAAGTAGAAACATAACTCTCATTACAGTGCCAGTAGTCAAGCCACCTGAACCAACTCCAAGAGTATTATAATGAGCTGACAACAAGTGAACCATCGCACGGTAATGGTACAGCAGGATGGGAGAAAATAATAATGGCTTCTGCAACACAGCAGAAACATGTGAAACGTGCTATGATATTAGAATTTTTAAAATGTTGTACAAACTTTTATGGTTGTTACTTCATAGACCCCTAACCATCACACACAAATTTCTACTTACCAACAAAACAACATAAGTGCAAAATACTTTATTTCCTCACAGCATTAAGTAAACCACAATTATAGTTGGATCACTTGGATAACCACGAGTAAAGAAGTTTTGAATGAATGGGTCTGTATGCCACATATAACTAAGATGCAACAAGCAACAGAATAAAGGCCCTTGCAGTTTTCTACATGTCTCAAAATCTATGATATCCTCTACCATAAATTTAGAAGCACAAAACACATGATGGCACTCCACAAAGACTACCAATATCCTTACTGTCACTATGACATCATGATTACATAGTTCAGATATTCTAACAGTACAGAAAGCCACAGATCCAGGAATTTTAGTAATGAAGGTAAGTGGGTGGCCAGTAAATTACTGCATGGATCATGTCACAGAGTGCAGTGTGTGATGAGCAAGAGTTTGAAATTAGCTCTAAACTGTAAAATAAGGAGAAAAGCACACCAAAATAAGACACTACAAACATATTTATCATTCCCATTATAACTAACAGATCACCACTATGTGTATTATTCTCATACCCATTTTTCTAAGACAAATACTGATCATAACATTTATCAGGGTAATAAATGTGTAACAAGTGCACTTGCTACTACATTTATATCTTACATTGTCAGTACTAAAGCACACAACAACATTTGGTCACAAACAAATTACATTCATCATATGTATACATTTCTCTCTAACATGGCCTGCATGAAAACTTATTCCACTCCAGCTTCAGTGATCATTTACCACTCAAAAGGGCTGCTGCATGCTTAAACAAAGGTTTGCACAAAAGATTGGAAATGACTGAAGTGAAAGGGTCACTGCAGTGCCTGCCCTAATGTATTCTATTCTATTATACCACTGAAAAATGTGTTTTCACAAGGTGTTCTTTAAGAAACAGAGGCACTGTGCACAGAACTAAAGGGACTGTTGGCATAACTATGAATAGATATGAATATCTATGTCCTAAATATTCCCATTCATTAAACTTCTTTAGAAAAAGGGACATAAGATTTACAAACAGACCATGCCACATTCACACGGTATCCAAGTGCTACACAACTACTCACTGATTCTTTGATAGCCTTCTCAAAGATATCCATTCGGCGCGTCTCCAGTGCCAAGCCCAGGGCCTGCCTGTACTGGCCATCTCCCAGGCAGCGCTGGAACATTCTGTTTACAATCGCTTCCAAACGGGGGTCAATCTCTTTTGCATCTTTAGTCTTCTCTGCTAACGCAATACTTTGCTGGGTGTAATAGTCAATGCATTTGGCTGAAAATAGCAAGACAAAACAGAAGTAACCACTTCTTCTATAGCAATCATGTATTTCTTATTGCCTCAATGCAATGCTCAATTTACTCCACAACTATCACATACATTATTACTAAGTCTCAAGTATTTCAATAATTAAAATTTTCCATCTTCAGTTAATATGAAACTTCACTTAAAGGTAAAAAAAATAAATTCTTCCATGTTAAACAATCACGTTTAATATATACAGCACTTCCAGCAATACACCAACTTCTAAGAATATACAAATAGAAGAGGGTATGCTGGAGTGTTACACATACAAACACACATCACACAATTTTATCAAGATAAAATCAAGCAGACAGGCTTACCAATGGTTGTATCCACATATTCAGTCCGTGAATTAACATCAAACAAGTTTCCTGCTCCTAAAGCATAAGTCAGAGAGTCTTCAAATGACCCCAAATGATAATAAACCTTACTGGCCACTAGGGCTGCCAGTTCATGATGACTGAAACTTTTATCCTCATGAAGAATTTCACTGCAAGCATTAAGATAAGCTAATCTAAAACATGTTCCAAACTACACACTTCAAGCACAACAGTAAAATCAAAGCTTATGTATTTTACAAAACAAGTGCATTATTGTTTAAAGTTAGCTTCAGAATGACTGTAACCTTTTCAAATTATGGACACTGTAATTAAAATACTGTATGCAATGCTCTATCAGTGTAATATATATTTGTATTATAATCAACTCACTGTTCATGACAAATTTCAGTGACTATAGCATATAGTGGATGATGAAAGAATCAGGGTACAATTCCCACCACAGGCAAAAGATTATTATCTCTTCTACAGTGCCCATATAAGCTCCAGGGCCTAACAAGCCTCCTACCAAATGGGTATTGGGCAACCTCTCCCCAGAGCAAGAAGCTGACCACTAATCTTTATCTAACAATGAGGTTAAAAGCGCTTACCACCATGTCCCCAACCCCCCATCGGTCTTCGTGGAATGATGTTTAATTACATACAAGGGCAGCTCTACTTCTAACTTTACTCTTACTGTAAGAATAAACTATGAAAACTGCAAATATGTAGTCAATTAGGCTACAAATATATATAAACTTAAGAGCAATAAACTTACATCTTTTCAATGGCTTCTGAAATTTCTGGCCAAAATTCATCAACAATTAAATCAAGCTTCTTTAGTGCAAAAACTTTCAGCTCTGGCATTGGCTCTTCCAGAAGTGAAATAATCCCCGCTAGAACAAAAGCAGAAATTTAAAGTAAATTATGAGGAAAAATATGTTGCAGTGATTTCAACACACACACGCGCGTAATATAATGTGCAATAGCGATAACTCGAACCCCAAATGCAAGGAACGTGTACAACATAACCTAAAATTAGACATGAAGTGCAATGACTTGCATGTAACAGGAATCATCTTTTTCACATAATCATAGTGAGATATTGAAGGTAACTTACACATAAACACAAAAACGCGATACCTTTAGATATTACTATACCTGCAGATGTTATATTCATCCTGAGTCGGAAGATTTTCTTCGCAGCTTTATGCTAACAACGCACACGAACCAGCACACACCGTCAACTGCAGCAGCCGCTTCTTCGCGGCAGTAACCTTTCAAGAATGTTCTAATGATCTGTGGTTCCCAGCATGCTCCGATCGTATATATGACGTTTATATTTCTGTGACATTACTCAGAGCCATGTAATCTCTGCTTAGAGCAGCTTTTTCGTGTTGACCAGAAGCAGCGGTAAATAGTTTTTTATTATTATTATTATCTCTTTTGGCGCAACCCGGGGCTCCTCATTCACGAAGTTTTCGAGATCACACAAAACGACGCACCACAGTCGATAGGACTCTTCTGGACGAGTGGTCAGCTCGTCGCAGAGAAGAGAGTACGGTATAGTGAGACGAAAACATTATGAGTCGCCGTTGAACGAGAGAGGAAAGTAACTTATGCAGAAGGCCAGCATAATTCTTGGAAAGTCGAGATAATGTTCAATAACATTTGATAATGCTGGAAAACTTGTAGGGTCTCAAATCCACAGCAACTTGTGCCTCTTGCGTTTGTTATCTCCTATGGATTGAGGATGATGGAAGAGTTGAAAGCACCATTGTTTTTCATAGGTTTTCCCCAATAAAATACAGTTTGAAATTACATATATTAATATATACTGAACAATGTGAGAATACATAAATTGAACTATTGCTTTATGTGTTAGTATGTTTATGATTAAATTTATAGTATATTGTATCATCTATATAATTAGCATTGGGTGCTCGATTTTTTAACATACATGATATAGGAGCATTCTTCATAGTATGAACGAACATATTCACATAAATCTTAATGAATCGGTGTTTAATGAAAGAGGAGGACAAAATGAAAAAGTAAAACAAGTGGAAATGTTTATTTTACAAACCTGTTTCATAAAAAATAAGAAGAATGTTGACTAATGACTGATTCTCCAGTCAAATAATAATGTTTTTCATTCTTCTGTATCAAAGTGTGTGTGACCGCAATAAAGGAGTTCCCAAGGTTTAAGAAGCTAGCTTGGAATGCCAGTTTTAAGATACTAGAACAGCATTTGTCAAATGACACTGAAAGTCACTGAAGAAATTGAAGATAACTGGTTTCTAGTCCAAAATTAAAGCTAGAGATGTGTATAGGAATGATTGCTAGTATATAAATGTGACAGTTTATGTAATTATTTCATTTTTAATATAAGTTACACGGCATCTGAAAAATATGTTCATAAGACACTTTATTTTAGGAAACCTAAGTCAAAGAAATTTACACATATGCATAACACAGATCCATACTCTGTCTTAACAGCAGCTGAATATGAAATATGTCAATCATATAAATCAGACCACAGGCACACATAACAAATACAACAAATTATATACATTCAACTCAAATATACTTTTGAGAGCCATACAAGTTGGAAGTCTTTATTTTGCCTGTGTTCTTCTTCAAAGTAGACATTTTGTAATGTACAAGATCTACAGAGAGCCTCAAAATCACAACAGGTGAAAATGGAAGTAAACTACAACACACACTTCTACCTACCTTTTCCATACAAATTTGAAGTTAATTAATTAATAACATTAAACTCTTATATTAAGCTTGAAACTTTGAATTAACCTGCTTGTACCCTCTGACTCAACTGACAAATTCAAAACAAACTAACACAAACTTTGAATTACCCACACCAAATATGCAAAACTGTATTCTGAGATGATACTGACTTCAATTCAGGCAGTATTTTGAATCATTTGGCAACATATGAGTGTTCACAGAATTTTGCTGCAACTCTGCTTTTACCAATTTTATTTTTGTATGAAAGTTGTAAAAGTGCTGGGTTACCTACAAAATTTCTACTTGTGAAATACAGAAAACAGTTCAAAGATTCATCCAGATTCCTAGTCACATTCCAGCAGAATTGATTGAAGCAGGGAGTAGAACAATTTGCTCTGAAATCCATAAACTTATTACTTCTATTTGGAATAAGGAGGAATTGCCTGAGGAGTGGAAGGAGTCAATCACTGTACCTATTTTTAAAAAGGGTGATAAAACACTGTAGTAATTATACAGGCATATCACTTTTGCCAAATATGTATGAAATTTTATCCAACATTCTGCTACCAAGGTTAACTCCATATGCAGAAAAAATGATTAGGGATCATCAGTGGGGATTTCAACACAACGGGTCAACCACTGATCAAATATTCTGCATTCATCAATCACTTCAGAAAAAATTGGAATAGAATGCAGCATTGCATCAGCTATTTATAGACTTCAAGAAATTTATGATTCAGTTAGGAGGGAGATCTTGTACAAAGTTTGGTGTCCACCTTGAAAATGGTAAGGCTAATAAAAATGTGTCTGAATGCAACCCACAGCAGAATCTGGGTACTAAACATTTGTCTGACAAGTTTCCTACTAGGAATGGTTAAAACAAGGAGATTTTTATTGCCATTGCTTTTCAACTTTGCTTTAGAGTATGCTATTAGGAGGGCTCAGGTAAACCAGGATGGTTGAAATTAAATGGTACACATCAGTTCTTGGTTTATGCTGATGATGGTAATATACTAGGCAGAAGCGTACATGCTATAAATAAAAACAGAGACATTTTAGTAGGTGCTAGTAAGGATATTGGACTAGAAGTAAATGCTGATAAAACTAAATACATAGTTACGTCTCAAGATCAGAATGCTGGACGAAGTCAGAATATAAGATTGATAATAGTACCTTTGAAAGGATGGAACAGTTCAAATATCTGGGAACAAGCTTAACAAATCAAAAATCTATTCACAAAGAAATTTAGAGCAGACTGACGTCAGGGAATGCTTGTTATCATTCAGTGCAGAATCTTTTGTCTTCCAGTTTACAATCCAAAAATATACAGAACTAAAATTTTGCCTGTTGTTTCATATGGGTGTGAAACTTGGTCTCTCACATTAAGGGAGGAACGTAGGCTAAGGGGGTTTGAGAATAGGGTGCTGAGGAGAATATTTGGGCCTAAGAGGGACAAGGTAACAGGGGAGTGGAAAAACTATATAAATAGGAGCTTAATGATCTGTACTCCTCACCCAATATTGTTCGGGTGATAAAATCAAGAAAAAATGACATGGGTGGGGCATGTAGCATGTACAGGGGACAGCAGAGGTGTATACAGGGTTTGGGTGGGGAAACCTGACAGAAAGAGACCACTTCGAAGATCCAGGCATAGATGGGAGGATAATATTAAGATGGAACTTCAAGAAGTGGGATGTGGGGGCATGGACTGGATTGATCTGGCTCACGATAGGGACAGGTGGTGGGCACTTGTGAATGTCATAATGAACCTTCAGGTTCCATAAAATGCGAGGAATTTCTTGACTAGCCGAGAACCAGTGACCTTTTCAAGAAGGACTCTGCTCCATGGAGTAAGTAAGTAAGTAAGTAAGTAAATCAGTTCTTGAAGTTTTCAGATGGCTCATTTCTCAAAAGTTGAAATGTCTTACCCCACAAAAACCATATTTTTGCACATTGCTTTAAAAAACAAAACCAGATCTTGAGTGATATAAAACTGCTGGAGCAGTCATATAATTCAATGTGCACCAACTCACACAAACAGCAATTACACGAGGAATATCAGTTTGTTTCCCAGACCTTATACATGCATGGGCCAAGTGATAGCCTGTTCTACTTCAACTGGAAGCATGAAAGAAGGCATCATTTACAAATGACAGTGTAATACACCACACAAAACTGACAGTTGGCAGTCTGGACCTACAGCTTAACTCAGATGTGATGCCCATGTAGGAATTTCCAAAGTCATAAACTCATGACTTACAATTTTCTTCAATAAATATATATTTTGTTCACATCATTCTCAACAAATGTAATCAAAATGAAGGTAATAAGTGTACTCTGTAACATATACACATACGTGACTTTATAAAGACAGGCCATTATTTATTAAAAACATAAGATATATTACAAACTGAAATATTCAAAGCAATTACATAATTAAACAATGACAAGTACACCCTTATAAAACAAGGTGTTGCAGGCTACAGCAGTGTTCCTCGACTAGTAATCCAAAGACTGGTGTCTACTGGCCATGCTAGTTAAATTTTACCATAGCTGGCAAAATATTATGTTACTGTTAGCAAATTATTTCCAGTTTTCTTCACATGCAGCAACTATACAATTCATGACAAATACTGCCATATATTTTAACCAGTCTCCATAGCTAGATTTGGGCACTTTTATTTCTGTTTATAAACAGAACTTTCTCATTCCTTCAGTTAAGTAAATTTGACTATTTCCATATCCATATGGATTTTGTAATCCTGTACGGATCCACGGAATGAAAATAAATATATATGATATGATATTATTTCTGTATGACCTCTTGCATAAACTTTGCATGGTCAGTGTTTATCCTGTCAATAAACATGTTCACACATGCTAACAATACTTATCCTAGATTCTACATATTATTATTTATGCTGTAAACTGTGAGAAAAATGGGTACCAGTCCTCTAAAAACCAAATCTCTTTCCAGTCCCTGAATCATCAGAAAAGGGCGAGAATCACCCAAACTTAAATCAATACAGACTAACTCTTCAAATCTCAGTCTTGAAAGTAGCACAACATTAATACGTATTCGTATTACATCTGCATAGTAAAGAAGTCAATAAAGATGAGACAACACATTTGAAGGGGAGCGTGACATAGTCGAAACACCTATCCGTCAATCATTATGAAAAACATTACCATATACCACATGTTTCAAACATCCAGCAGCAGCTGACTCTTTGTTGTGATATTAATTTGTAGTCTTCTAAAACCCCTGGCAAAGTTTTTAGCAATCACCTGATAACACGTATGAGCTTCATAATCCCAATACAAACCACTTTGAATCTGGTGGCAGATGTAATAGATTTACTTGAAACTGTACCCTTTTATATACATCAAGCCACTGCTACATATCTGTCAAACACCTTGTGCTTAGTGTAATACATTTCTGGACATTCATAACTGTTTTTTTTTTACCCTGAATGTCCATCTGGGTATATTTATACTAAATTACTTAGATATGATTTATCAACAGAAAATTCATGCCCCAAGTTTGTTTTTGTTACATGTAACTCACAATTACAGGTTTTAACTGAATCATGTAAACTTGATGTGAGTTTGACCGCACATCGTCGTTGATACGTGGAAATTAATAGGCCAACTAGATGCAACAGATTGGTTTCTTAATTGCAAAACTTATTGTGCCCGAAACATGTTGAGCGAACAGTAAGTTTTGCAATAAAGAAACCAATCTGTTGCATCTAGTTGGCCTTTTAATTTCCATGTATGAATCACATAACTCCGAATTTATCCACGCTATAATGCACAGATGAAATTAAATCACCATTTCATGCAACCATTTCCAAGAAAAAGTGCTTACAACTTCAAATCTAGTAATGCTATTCATTCATTCATTCATTCATTATCTAGTCGGCCTTATGACAGGTCCATAGTCTCTTCCAAAGCAAGTTCTCCACAGAGTAAAATCTAGTGTTTCCCTTTAATTGCCAGTATCCTCTGTTTTCTTTGTAATACTGCTTCATTTCACGCATGATCAGTCCAAATGATCTTATGCATCCTTCTCCAGCATGAATTTCAAAACCTGCCAGGTATTTCTGACCTACTTGCTGAAGTGTCTAAAAGTTTCAGCACCATACAAAGCTATATTCAAAATGTAGCACTTAACTAGTTTCTTCCTTAAAATAATGCTATATAAACTCAATATATTATGCAGATGTCATAACTGCAGTATAAAATGCTGAATTTGGATCATAAAATTTGGGTGTAAATCATCAACTAAATATTTAAAATCTGACAATTTAAAATGCAAATAACACTGATATTAGCAAGATCTCAGATTGTTAAGACACAAAAGTCAAAAATTTTAGGTGACAGATATTTATATGGACTGCTATGTGATTTGAATTTTGAAAGACATAAATAAACAATGAAGGGACACTAAGCTATTCACTTCATAATTCTTGATGCGTATGATTGACACCACTAATAGCAGAAATCTGTTAGGCCCACATCCATCCACAACTGAATTTATGAAAAGAAAATAATATGATGGATGAAAGTCACTAAACAAAATATGGAGAAGTATACTAACAGCAAACTATGTTATCATAAAATTAACTGAGTCACAGTTAAAGTGATTTATATAATCACACTTAATGGTGAATAATACAGGAAAATTCAAAATAGCATGTAACTTCCATATTCTATTGTGGATAAAATACAAGTGATACAAACATGAATACTCGGTTTTGAAGGTAGCTCTCATTACTGTGCTCAACTTCCTTTCTATGCCTTAGTGCCTGCAATGTTACTGAAAATGTGCCTCCACCTGCAATGTTAAATTCATGCATCATGTTGGACAGAAAAGTCTATGGCATACATTAATATTCCAGTGATAATTACAGGAACTTTCTGAGACAGGCTAAAAGGGCCCATTGTAAAACCCCAACCCAACAAAGGAGATAAAAATGAGAGTATGAATAATGCTAATCGTAACTTTATAATGTGTGTTCCAAACCATTCTCCATCCATGCTTCAGCAGAGGTAACAGCTTCCAATCTGTGTGTAGAGAACTCTGCACCTCTGATCAGGGACTAACACTATATAGCTGATTACACCTAGTATGTCACCCTGGGACCAAAGGATCTTAGTATGTTCCTGAACTGTGTGGTTACATACATGTTTTCTACTAGGAAAATGGGAAATAAACTACAAAAGACAAACTGCATATTCCAGTAGGCATGACAATTCCTCTGTTTTCAAACCTAATCCCCAAATTGTGCAAGGTGGCCCTTCACAAAAACCTAGGGCAGAAAAACACTTTTGCCTGTTGACACGAAGATCCTGCAGTGTAGAACAGTACGGAAAGAAATGCTGTACACCGACACTACTGCACAATTGACAACAGTCACAAAAAGTTCCCAACATATTCGATGATAAAACTGACACGTCTGTTATGGTTTTATGTTCTGTGTTTCTACAGGCACTTACTGTGAATCAACTACCCCATTCATACAAATATTTTTACTCCACAGTTTCTACAATACATAAAGTATTCAGAAATATAATGAAGCAAATTCCACTTTTAAATTACTTTCCTTGATTTACAATAAATTAAAGAAGTCATATTATGAATTACCCTGTATTACCATATTGGGTTATGTTAATTAACACTGTACAGCTTAACTCAAAATTAATAAACAGGGTTTTCTGAGAGTTATTCCTGAGACAGATTTTAAGGCAAAAATTTCAAAACTGAAGTTGGGGTGGGGGGGTGGGGGGGGGAGGGG
>JGI20166J26741_11386670_pt1 | contig 13865 bp, 12 predicted proteins | sample TergutCu122P5_FD_26741 | JGI IMG/M metagenome (IMG submission 26741)
ATTGATAACAAAAGAATTAGGGTGGAAAGATTATGGACGAAAACACGGGGAATCAATTTATACGCGAATACTTCAGGAATATATTTTACCTGTTAAATTTGGTATTGACAAGCGGAAAGCCCATTTTTCAAGTCTAATTGTTGCGGGACAAATGACCAGAGATGAAGCCATAAAAAGATTGTCTCAACCGTTATATCCCGATGAACAAAGCGTACAGCAAGATATTGATATCTTGTGTAATAAATTTGAAATTACTAAGGAAGATTTTGAAAAAATTATGGCTCTGCCGATTAAATCTATTCACGATTATCACAACGAGAGTAAAACGTTTAGGTATAAATTATTAAACTTTGCAAGAAAAATACGAAGATTATTAAAATGAAAATTCTAACCATCGTTGGAGCGAGACCTCAGTTTGTCAAGGCGGCGGCTTTAAGTCGGGAAATAGCCAACCATTCGGACATTACCGAAATTTTGGTGCATACCGGACAGCATTATGATGCCAATATGTCTGATGTATTTTTCGATGAATTGGAAATACCCAAACCCGATTATAATTTGTCTATTGCAAACTTAAATCATGGGGCAATGACGGGGCGTATGTTGGAAGGCATAGAGCAAGTAATTGTTGCGGAAACCCCTGATATTGTGTTGGTTTATGGCGATACCAATTCTACGTTGGCGGGTGCTTTGGCGGCTAAAAAATTGCACGTAAAACTTGCTCACGTGGAGGCGGGTTTGCGTAGTTTTGATATGAAAATGCCCGAAGAAATCAATCGTATTTTGACCGACCGTATTAGCGATTTATTGTTTTGTCCAACCGAACAGGCGGTAAAAAATTTAACGGCAGAAGGTTTTGAAAATTTTGACTGTAAAATACACAAAACAGGCGATATTATGTACGATGCAGCCTTGTATTATGCTCAAAAAGCAGAAAAAATGCCCAAAATAATGGAAAAAATACCGCAAAATAAATACATTTTATGTACCATTCATCGAGCAGAAAATACTGATAATTTACAACGGTTAAAATCTATTTTTGAGGCATTAAATAGCATCAATGAAGAAATAAGCATTATTTTACCCTTGCATCCCCGAACAAAAGCCATTATTGAAAAAGAAAAGATTAACACAAAAATTACCATTATTGAGCCTGTCGGGTATTTGGAAATGACGCAACTTACCAAAAATTGCGAATTAGTAATCACCGATAGCGGCGGACTTCAAAAAGAATCGTATTTCTTTGGTAAAAAATGCCTTGTCTTGCGAGATACAACAGAATGGGTCGAGTTGGTAAATAATGGCTATGCCATTTTGGGCGGATTTGAGAAAGAAAAAATAGTAGAAAAATACCACCATTTAATAGCGAAAAATGTCAATTGGAATACCCAATTATATGGAAATGGGGAAACGGCAAAACAGATTATTGACAAATTGAAATAAAATGAAAAAAATATTGATAGTAGCAGAATATTTTGCACCGAATAATGAGGTGGCTTCCATTCGGACGACTAAACTTGCAAAATATTTTAAGTTGAAAGGGTGTTATATTGGCGTGATGTCTCGAAAATTAAGATTTTATGAATCTATTGATTCAACTTTACAACGAGATTTAAAGTATGTTGACGAACATTTTGTTATTAGTGACTCTTGGTTTATGCAACGGCTTTCACTAATTTTTCATAAACAAAGAATGTTAAATACTGAAACGGAAACAACAAGTAAAACAACCTTAAAATCAAAAATTATTAATAGAATTTTAACAGTGCTGTTTTTGTTTAGAAAAAACTTCATATTTACATTTTATGAAACAGCAGCATATTCCAGAAAAGCAAAAAAACAAATTAAAAAAATATCTAAATGCTATGATGTAATATTGACTTCAAGTGGTCCATTCTCTGCTAATATTTTGGGGTATGCAGCAAAAAAAAATAACCCTGCTATTTTGTGGGTGGCAGATTTTAGAGACCCTTTAATTGGTTGTTTGCCTACTCAAAAACAAACTTCATTTTACCACAAATTGCAAAAAGAAATAATAAAAAAAGCCGATGTAATAACCGGAGTATCAGATGCTTGTGTGGAAAATTTTAGAAGAGATTTTAAACGAAATATAACCACAATATGTAACGGATTTGATAAAGATGATATAAACAATATTGATGTTATAAATAGTAAAAAATTTACACTTACCTATGCAGGTGCTTTATATAACGGGAAAAGAGATTTAAGTATTGTTTTTAAGATAATTAACGAATTAGCAAACGAATATAAGATAAACAAGAACAATATTACAGTTAATTATCTTGGTCGTGATGAAGTTCATTTTTTTAAGCAGGCGGAAGATTACAACATGCAAGATATTTGCCAAACCTTTGGCAAAGTAGATAGAGAAAAATCTTTACAATTACAATTAAGTAGCCATATTTTATTGCTTGCGTCTTGGAATAATACAGGGGATACAGGAATAATTACAGGAAAATTTCTTGAATACATGATGATAAATAAGCCTATTGTTTGTTCGGTTATGGGAAACTTGCCTAATAGCGTGTTAAAAAAAATGATAACAGAGGCAAATAATGGTATTGTTTGGGAACAAGCAAATGATGAGATAGATTACCCAATTCTAAAAGAATATATTTTAAAACAGTATAAACAATATGAAGACGGATTGTTTTTGAATTTTATTCCTAATAAAGAGTATATAAATCAGTTTCAATACAACAATATTGTTAATAAATTTATTGAAATAATTGAAGATTGTGAGTACAAAATCAATTAAATTTTGAAAAATGAAGACACGGAATGATTATATTTTTTATGGAGTATTTTTTTTTGCATTTACTGCAATCTTCCTACTAAATAATAATAGAGGTGATATTCAAAATGAGAAAATATTGAATATTATATTGGCTTGTTTTACTCTCGTTTTTCTGTTCTTGATCGTTCTTTGTTTGAAGGAAAATTATGTTAAATTTACAAGAAATGATATTTTTCTTTTTTCTTGTCTAATATTTTGTGCTATAGCAACATTTGTTTTCAGACGTTTCGTTTCATTACATTGGGTATATCTTTTAACCGCTTTTTGTATAACAAAATTAGACATAAAAAATCATCCTAAATATTTCAATTTTTTTGTTTTGTTAGGATTTATATCCATTATTATTCAATTTCTTAATAATCAAACTGACCACAAAACTCCTGTTTTGAGTTGGCAGGATCCAAATTATTCAGGGTTGGTTATTTTTTTATTTGTTTTGCTTTTACATAAACTACAAAAAAAATATTTAGTGTATATTGCTCTGTTATTAGGAATTCTCACTTTAAGTAGAGCCTTTTTTGTTTCCACACTTATATTTTTGTTGTTAAGGTTTGCTTTTGTCAGAAGAATTGCATTAAAACCATTTTTTTTCAATGCTTATTTCTATTTTGTAGTGGTTTTGACAACACCTTTTGTTATGGCACCAATTTATCTGAATTACTTTAACAAAAACCAAGATAAGGTTGTTGATAATAATAAATTATTAGGTAGTTTTAATAGGCTAACTGCTAGTTATTTGGATAATTCAAACAAGAATAGATTTACGGCTAATGTTTTATTTTTAAAGGATATTATAAAACATCCTCAAAATTATATTTTGGGGATGCCTGTAGAAGAATACGTGCAAAAAGTGTTCAGAAATTCTCCTCATAACATCGTAGGACAACTGGTTTTGAGTTATGGTCTTCTTTTTACATTTTTTTATTTAATAATATTGTTCCGAATGATAACTCCTTTCTTTACTCGTGGTAATGAGTTTGTTTTTTTCCCTCTTTTAATTTATTTATTGCTTTTGGGCGGGGTATGGATAGGTATATCTTTAATCTTTTTTGCTATTTTGTTAAAAATTAATTTCAATAATGAAAAAAATTAGAATATTTATTTTAGACCAAACCATAGTTGGCGGTGCAGAACGAGTCGTTTCCAATATGGCTACTTATCTTGCTCAACATACCGACAAAAAAATAGAAATTGTTTCTGTCTTTAAAAAAAATGAAAAAATAAGTTATCCTGTTCATGACAATGTCCAAATTACCTTTTTAAGAAAGGATTCTTATAGACTTTTTCCTATAAGCCAAAGAATTATATCAAACTTAAAGATAATAAAATCATTATGGAAACTGCCGATACAAAAAAATGATATTTTGATTAGTAACATGACAAATATTTCAAATTATTTGACTATATTTAAGTTTAAACATCATGCAAAATTACTTGCTTTTGAACACGGATACCATGCTGCTTATGGAAAGTTTTCTCAATGGGTGCGTCGTCAATTATTTCCCTTTGTGGATTTGGTCGTTACATTAACTGAAAGTGAGAAAAAAGTTTACGAACAATTTTGTAAAAATGTTGTATGTATCCCGAATGCATTGAGTTTTTATCCGAATCAACAAGCAAATATGAATGCAAAAAGAATCATTGCTGTTGGGCGGCTCGTTGATGAAAAAGGATTTGACAAACTTATTCCCCTCTATAAAAAATTAGCACTAAAGTATTCTGACTGGGATTTTGTGTTGTTTGGAACAGGTTACTTGCAAAGTAAAATAGAAAAAATGGTTGCCGATTGCCCTACAAACGTAAAATTGTTTCCTCCCACTGTAAATATAGAAAAGGAAATGCTTAATTCAAGCATTTATGTTTGTACATCAAAAACGGAGGCTTTCCCAATGGTATTATTAGAGGCAATGGCTTGCGGATTGCCTATTGTTTCTTTTGATTGTCCCCCTGGTCCAAGAGAAATTTTGCAAAATGGTATTGATGGAGATTTAGTACCTCTTAATGATAGTGAATTAATGTTGCAAAAAATAGAGGGGTTAATAAATAATAGTAACAAACGATTATTATATTCTAATAACGGACGGGAGAATGTAAGAAAATTCTTGCCCGAAATCATTTATAAAAAATGGAAAGATATTTTATGTACAATTAATTAATTATACTTATGATTTCAGTCTGCATACCAACATATAACGGAGAAAAATACATAAAAGAACAATTGGAAAGTATCCTTTGTCAGTTGTCTGAATCAGATGAGGTAATAATTTCTGACGATTCTTCAACTGATGCAACACTAAAAATTATTGAAAATTTTAAGGATAACAGAATAAAAATTTTTCCAAACAATCTTTTTCGTAGCCCAATATTTAACTTGGAAAATGCACTAAAACAAGCAAATGGCGATTTTATTTTCCTGTCTGACCAAGATGATATTTGGCTGCCAACCAAAGTAGAAATTACGCTAAAAACGTTGGAAAAATTTGATTTATGCGTAAGCGATTGCGAACTAATAGATGCAGATGGAGAAGTGATTCATTCGTCTTTCTTTCAATTACATCATTCTAAAAAGGGTTTTTTTAATAATTTAATTAGAAATTCATATTTAGGTTGTTGTATGGCATTTAGACGAGATATTTTAAAATATATTCTTCCTTTTCCGCCAAGTATTGCAATGCACGATATTTGGATTGGCTTGTGTGTGGAATTATGGGGAAATAGTTTATTTGTTGAAAATAAACTAATTAAACATCGAAGACACGGCGATAATACTTCTACAACAAGCGGAAAAAGCAAATTGAGTACAATATATAAAATCAAATATAGATTACATTTTCTTTATCAACTTTTTAAACGAAAATTTCAATGAAAATCTCCATTATAACCGTTTGTTACAATAGCGAAAAGTATATTCGTTCCACGATAGAGTCTGTTTTGAATCAGACTTACGAAAACATTGAGTATATTGTTATTGACGGCTGTTCAAATGACGGTACGGTTAGTATAATAAAAGAATACGAACCTAAATTTAACGGACGTATGAAATGGATAAGCGAGCCGGATAAAGGAATTTACGATGCGATGAATAAAGGCATTAAAATGGCAACTGGCGATGTGGTTGGTATTTTAAATTCCGATGATTTTTACATTGAAAACACTGTAATAGAACAAGTTGCAGATACATTTACACAAAACAAAGAGACACAAATAGTATTTGGCGATGTTTTGTTTGTCAAGCCCGATAATTTGGATAAAACGGTACGATATTATCGTTCAAAAAACTTCACTCCCAAGCGTTTTCGTTTTGGATTTATGCCTGCACACCCAACATTTTTTACTTATAAAACAAATTTTGATAAAATAGGATATTATAAAATAAAATACACAATCGCCGCCGATTTTGAATTATTGTTGCGTTTTATGCTTCTTAATAAGTTGAAATACAACTATATTCCTTTGGTATTTATGAAAATGAGAACAGGCGGAATAAGCACAAAATCGTACAAAAGCAAAATTATCTTAAATAAAGAAATAGCCCGTGCCTGCAAAGAAAACGGCATAAAAACAAATATGTTTTATATTTATTCTAAATATTTTATCAAAATTTTTGAGTTTGTTTTTAAGAAATAAACCCCCATCTTTCTCTCTGTCAAAATTTTAAAAGAATGATTTTCAGGCTTATAAACCAACAAAGATGCTGCAATCTATTATAGTGTTTGAAAAATCGTCTTTTTCAATTTATCGTAGCCGACACGAAGCAGGGCAGAATCAGCAAATAGTTGTTTAAAAACAGTTTCATTCATGGTTTCCCATTCGGTATCTGTCCATTCTAAAAATGCTTGTTTTATTGAAAATTCAGGCAAGATGCTTGGTTCTGCATTTCTATTGTACGGACAAACCTGCTGACAAATATCACATCCATAGACTTGTTTGCCCATCTTAATTTGTATCTCTTTTGGAATTTCATGTTTACTCTCAATATTGTGATACGATATACATTTACGTGCATCTAAACGATATGGATTATCTAAAGCCCTTGTTGGACAAGCCTCCACACATTTGTTGCACTGAAAACAATAATCCTTTGCTATATGTGAATCATACGATAAAGGCAGACTGGTATATATTTCGCCAATAAAGTGGTAACTCCCTGTCCTGTTGAGCAATAACGTATTTTTAGCGATGCTTCCCAATCCTGCCCGATAAGCAAGATATTTTTCCAGCACGGGAGCAGAGCCTGCAAAAACCCTATTCTTGCTGGTTGGGTGATGCGATTGAATAAAATAAACTAACTCCGATAATTTATTTTTGAGCACAATATGATAGTCCATACCCAGCCCATATTCGGAAAAAGAATAAGCAGACTTTTTGTTTTTCTGATAAGTTGGATTATGATAATTGAGCAGCACGACGATGATGCTTTTCGTACCCTCAAAAAGCAGGGACGGATTCATCCGCTTGTCAATATTCCGTTCTAAATAGTGCATATCAGCATGATAACCACACTGTAAGCATTCCTTATAATTATTTTTTTCTTCCAAAGGAAATACTTGTGCGTTGGTTATTCCGCAAGCAGAAAAACCTATCTCAAAGGCTTTTTTTTTAATTTCTGATGCTGTCATTATTAACGTTTTTATCAAAAATACCATACAGAGACGACCCGCTCCCCGACAAAGAAGCATAGATGGCACCGCGTTTGTATAAATCTTCTTTTATTTTTTGCAATTGAGGATAAAGCGGAAATATTGTTTGTTCAAAATCATTGACTAACAGTTCTTTCCATTCCTGCAAAGGTCGAGATATAAGTTCCAATAAAGATGCCGTTCTTTTCATCGGACGACAACATGTATAGGCTTCTGCCGTGCTGATAAATACATCGGGGGTAACTATAACTATATGTTTATCTGCTAATTGGGGAATTGAACACGGCAAAAGTTTATCTCCCCTGCCAGTCCCTATTGCGGGAGTGTTGTCAATAAAAAAAGAACAATCGCTGCCTAACTCTGCCGCATATTCTTTTAGTTGTCCATTGCTCAAATTGATTTCAAATAGTCTATTTATTAATTTCAGGGCAAATGCAGCATCGGAAGAGCCGCCGCCTAAGCCCGCTCCAACAGGAATTTGTTTATAAAGAAACATGTCCACAGACGGCAAATTATAGTTCTTTTGCAACAACAAATAGGCTTTTTCAACCATGTTTATACCATCTTGATTTTCAATGGAAATACCCGACTGTTGAAAAAAATAGTCCGATTTATTGGTACAAACTATCTCCAAAATATCCGAAAACGAATAAACGGGATAAAAAACAGTTTCAATGTGATGAAAACCGTCGGCACACTTGGCGTGAATATGCAGCCCTAAATTTATTTTTGCAGTGGGAAAAACAACCATCGTAAATCACAAACTACGAACTCTATAAATTTCAACTCGTAATATTTAGTTGGAAACTGTACCTCGGGCGGGACTTGAACCCGCACGACCGCAATGGTCACGGGATTTTAAGTCCCGCGTGTCTACCAATTCCACCACCAAGGCATTATGAAAAGGGAAAAATGTGAGCGGAAAACGAGACTCGAACTCGCGACCCCAACCTTGGCAAGGTTGTGCTCTACCAACTGAGCTACTTCCGCTTTTTAGTTAGAAAGTGCAAAGATACAATTTTTTTTAATACAAAAACCAATTTTCTAATTTTTTAGGGTAAAAAAATTATGAATCTCCGTTATGATACCCAAAAATACAAGTTATATATTGATTCATACGGTTTTCGTTAAATTTATTTTTTACAATAAAAAAATTAGGTATGCGTTATATTTCAATAATGGTTTGTGTGGTTAGCAAATTCAACAAATCTAAAATAGAACACAAAAAATTAGTAAAAATTGGTGAATAGAAAAATAATTAAAATAAATTAATATGGATACTAAAAAACAGGGATTCAATACAAAATTGGTACATGCGGGAGATTATGAAGATATGTATGGCAGTGCCGTAGTGCCTGTTTATCAGACTTCTACGTTTAAGTTTAAAGATGCCAAACACGGCGGCGACTGTTTTGCAGGAAAAGCAGACGGATATATTTACACCCGCATTGGAAATCCTACTATTGATGCTCTGGAAAACAAATTGGCAGAGTTGGAAAACGGCTACAAAGGAATTGCTTTGGCAAGCGGAATGGCGGCAGTAAGTACCGTATATATGGCTTTGTTGGGGCAAGGGCTGCATGTAGTTAGTACAAATGCGGTTTACGGACCAAGTCGGGCAATTTTAGAACGTGATTTTTCCCGCTTTGGGGTAGAATATACTTTCGTGGATACTACAAATTTGGAGGCTATTGAAAAAGCAATCAAGCCAAACACAAAATTGTTATTTATTGAAACTCCGACCAATCCAACCATCGAAATAACTGATATTCAAGAAGTTGCAAAAATAGCACGCAAACACAATATTCTTCTCTGTGTGGACAACACATTTTGTTCACCCTATACGCAAAAACCCTTGGATTTGGGTGCAGACATTGTTTTGCATTCCATTACCAAATTTATTAACGGTCATGCAGACGTGGTAGGAGGCGCATTGATTGCCAAAGACCCCGCCGTGTATAAATTATTGCGGCAAACGATGGTGTATTTAGGCGGAAACATGGACCCGCATCAAGCCTATTTGACAAGTCGAGGCGTGAAAACACTTGCCCTTCGCATGGACAAATCGCAAGAATCGGCGATGAAAATTGCCCACTATTTGGAAAACCATCCCAAAATTGCATGGGTAAAATATCCGGGTTTGCCGTCTCATCCGCAATATGAATTAGCAAAAAAACAAATGAGCGGTTTTGGAACGATGATGAGTTTTGAACTCAAAGGGGGATTAAAAGCAGGTGAAACACTGATGAATAATGTCCGTATCGCTATGCTGGCGGTATCTTTGGGCGGAGTAGAAACGTTGATTCAGCACCCTGCATCTATGACCCACGCAGGATTAAGCCAAGATGCCCGCATAGAAGCAGGCATAACAGACGGTTTGGTACGTTTCTCTGTCGGCATAGAAGATTGTGAAGACCTTATCGCCGACTTGGATAATGCGTTGAAGTTGATATAAAATAATTTGTCTCAAACAAATTGACCGTTTTTTTTTATTAAAATCCTGACATGCGTTTGCACTCATTTTTTAATTTAATTTTGAATTGCCAACATTTTATACAATAATAAAATAAATGCTGCGTTAATACTTTGTTTGAAACACATTCGTAAAATAGTAAAATAAATAACTGTAAATAAAATATATGATGATTTGATACATTTTTAATATTAAAATTTATTTAAAATGCGAAAAACACTTGTTTTATTTGTATGTACTGTATTTTTTACGATAGGAGTTGATGCACAGACGAGCCAGGTTCTTGGGCAAAAAAATAATGCCATCACAACTTCTGTGCCTTTTTTACTAATAGGTCCTGACTCCCGCATAGGCGGCATGGGAGAAACAGGGGCTGCTATTCTTGACGATGCGAATGCACAGCATTGGAATCCTTCCAAATATTTGTTTGCACAAAAAGATTTTGGAATTTCACTTTCTTACAGCCCTTGGCTGGCAGGATTGAATGTGCACGATATTCATCTTCTTTATTTGTCTCTTTACAGTAAAGTAACTCCGATGGATGCGGTTTCTTTTTCTCTGCGTTATTTTTCCATGGGAACCATGGAGCTGACAGATTGGATGGGAAATAAAATTAAGGATGCAAGCCCACACGAATTTGCCATTGACGCTGCGTACTCGCGGATGCTGGTTGAAGGCTTATCCATGTCGGTTACAGGCAGATTTATTTATTCAAACTTGGCTAATTGGAATGTTACAGGAGACATACAAGCAGGAGTGGCGGGTGCAGCAGATGTTTCTCTTTTCTACACCAAAAAATTTAAACCGGGAAAATTGTACAAACATAATTTTAATCTCGGACTTGATATTTCCAATATCGGAAATAAAATTTCGTATTCAAACGTAAAGAAGGATAGAGATTTTTTACCTGCTAATTTTCGTTTGGGCTTTGCTTACGATATGTGGATTGACAAATATAATAAGTTGACTTTTGCGTTTGATATCAATAAACTGTTGGTAACGTCTCCCCCTGTTTATGAAAAAGATGATATTGGGCAAGTTATAATAGACCCCAATACGGGCAAAGGAATTATTGCCAGCGGAAGAGACCCTTACGAAACACCTGCACCTGTGGCTGTTTTTACTTCTTGGTTTGATGCCCCCGGATATCAAGACCCGAATAATCCCGGTAAATTTATCGGTAAGTTTGCCGAAGAAATGCAGGAATTTGTTCTCAATTTTGGCATAGAATATACTTACAATAATTTGTTGTTTGTCCGTGCCGGCTATTTTAATGAATCGGTATTTAAGGGAAATCGAAAATATTTAACAGTTGGCGCTGGCGTAAAATACAGTTTTTTTGCCCTTGATGCCTCTTATATTATACCTGTTGCTGTCAGGGGCGGACGCAGCCCGCTTGAAAACACCCTTCGTTTTACCCTGTCGTTTGATTTTAATATAGACAAGAAAAAGTAAGAACGATTGCCCCTGTTGGAATGTATTTTATGGCAATTCTAAAAAACGGGATTGATATGCCGTGTTTGTTTCCGTACAAATCTGTGTCCTGCTAAATTGCCGATTTACAGGCTTAGACCTTGCATTTTTTGCTCATTCGTAGTATTCGATAATTCTTTCTGTTATGCTGAGAGGCGTTTTTTCTGTCCCCGAATAGAATGTTTGTTTTATCCAATTGTTGTTTTTATCGTATTGGTAGGTAAATTCGTGGCGTTCTATGATAGCCTCGTCTTTGTCTGTATGAGTAAATTCCAACAGATTATTATAATCGTCATACTTGTAAATAATAGTAGATAAAACATTGTTGTTTAGGTCTATCGAGATACGTTTCTCCAATTTTCCCTGATTTTCATACTGAAAAATAATTTTTTCTGTAAAATTATCCTTAATATCTGTGCATAGTTGTTCTGTTATTTTGTTATTTGCATCGTATTTATAATATATTTTTCGATTATCAAATTGTCCATATCCTATGTATTTGATAAGATTTCCGCGTTGGTCGTAGGTATAATAACTTTTTTCCGACATTTTGCCTCTGTCATCATAGCCTATTAATTGCGTTAAATAACCTTGTTCATCATATATATAAGTAGATTGTTGGATTTTTTTTCCTTTATCATCTTCAACAATAATTTGAACGGGTAAATTTTGAGCGTTATACTTCATTTTTGTACGCTGTTCCAATTCATTGTTTTCGTTATATAACCATTCTTCGATTTTATTTTCTTTTTTATCAAACATAGAAACTTCTTTTTGAAGCACCATATTATCGGCATCAAATTCTATATTTTCGGTTATCCATCCAGATAAATTATATGACTTTACGGAACGAGTAACCACTTCTCCCTTTTGCAATTCCTTATTTCGCACGGCAACGGAGTACTCTATTGTCTGTATGTTTTTAACTTTTCCCAACAAATTATCCTGACTTCTGTCTGAAGCAGTTAGATTCTTCTTTGCGATGCCGCACAGAGGAAAAATGCAGAAACTAATAAGCAATATGCAAAAATTTTTGTTTAACCTGTTTTTCATTTTACGACACTCTGTTTTTATAAAATACCACCGTAATACTGTTCACAACCAAGGCAAACAACGAAATTCCGATTAAATAATTTCGTAAATCAAATAACGTACTCCCTTTTAAGATGATAGATTTAAGTATTACAATAAAATGAGCGATAGGATTGGTCAAATTAAGTGTTCTTGCCCAAGACGGCATACTGTCTAAGGGCGTAAAAAGTCCGCTTAACAGGATAAAAACAACAAAAAGAAAAATAATAACGAACATGGATTGCACCTGATTTTCTGCAAAAATAGAGACCATAAATCCCAATCCGAGCATTGCCAACAAAAATACTGCCGTAAACAACAACAACGTGGCTAACGACCCCTGAATGCCTATGCCAAAAAGAAATACCATAATCAGTAGTCCGACACCAAATTCACCCATTCCAATAAGGAAAAAAGGCACCATTTTGCCGATAAAAAACTGACTTTTGGTAATGGGCGTAATATTTATTTGTTCGATAGTTCCCAATTCTTTTTCCCGCACAATGTTTAGCGTGGACAACATCGCTCCTATCATGCTCACCAAAACGGCTAAAATGCCGGGAACAAAAATATTTTTATAATCCATTTTTTTGTTAAACCATCTGGATACAAGTACATCAATTTGAGCAGGTTGCAGTTGAGCAGTATAAACAGGCGATTGAAACAAGGTATGAAAATAATCGGTAAAAAATTGCTGCAAATAGGCGACCCCAACGGAGGCTTTCATACTATTGACGGCATTGGCGGTAATTCCGATAGCCGGTTTTTCTTTTCGATATATTTTTTCTTCACAATGCGGAGGTATTTCAATAATTATGTCCACTTTGTTTTTTTTCATTGCCAACTCCGCCTGTGTGTTTGTTTCGATGCCTTTTACCAACTTAAAATATCCCGCCCCTTCCAACGACTGCCTAATGTTGAATGAAACCGTTGATTGGTCGCGGTCAATAATAGCAAGTTTCAACTCCTTGATTTCCAAATCTGCCGCAAAAGGAAAAACCAATAACTGTGCAATGGGAAGAAACGTAATCAGTTTCCATAACACAGAATTACGGAATATTTGTAAAAATTCTTTCTTTATAAGTGCTAAAATTATTCTCATTGAAAAACCATAACGTATAAAGAGAATTTTTATTTTGGGTATAAATAAAAATCCCTAACAGGGTTTTGAAAACCTGTTAGGGGTTTTATCTTGATAATCTTTTAATCCTGAAAAGATTGGTTCAAGACTGTTTTTTGCTGTCTGAACTATGATTTATGTGTGAAATGAAGACTATGATTTTCTGGTTTGCTTCGTGCCTCGCAATGACGTGAAACGTGAGACGAAAACGGTACATCGTCATTGCGAGCCGTGAGGCACGAACGGCGTGGCAATCCAGAAATCAGCCTA